>OFMJ01001296.1_pt1 | contig 19101 bp, 15 predicted proteins | sample 1541801 | NCBI WGS metagenome assembly OFMJ01 (sample SAMN04209234, study PRJEB22552) | human gut metagenome | biome: gut; material: feces | host: Homo sapiens | place: USA: Oklahoma
ACTGGAAGTAAGGGGATTACCCATAAATATATTGTAGTAGTGATGAGTTAGACGCGCAATTTTTTTGTTAAAAAAAGAACGTATGTTTACAGAATGAGATATCTATGGTACAATTTGTTCATAGCACAAAATAAAAAAACAGTTCAGAGGAGAAGAAAATGCAGACGGTATCCAGTTATGGTGTGGAAATACGAAAACAGAATATCCCAATCCGCCAGACACTGGAAATCTATCGTCAGGCGGTCAGCTATCTGACGGAAATCTATGAACAGGTGTGGGCAGAACTGAAAATGATCCCGGAAGCAAAAAAACGCTTTAATGCAGCAGAACATCTGATTCACACAACGAAAAAGAACCATGCCCGCTTTGATTTTGACATCCGTTTTCCGAAGATGCCTTCTTATCTCAGAAGAGCTGCCATCCAGCATGCACTGGGAAGTGTATCGTCCTATGAAAGCCGGATGGAACAGTGGGAGGCAGCGGGAGAACTCTCCGGGAAACCGAATTTTACCTGTGAAAACCATGCCATGCCGGTCTTTTACCGGGATGTGATGTACCGCGAAGGGACAGAGGGAAAAGATGAGGCATACCTGAAACTGTATGACGGGCATGACTGGAGATGGTTCCGTGTGTGTTTAAGCCATACGGATATGGAATACCTGCGCAGGAACTGGTATGGGAAAAAGGCATCTGCCCCGACACTGGAAAAGAGACACCATAAATATTTCCTGCGTTTTTCCTATACAGAAGAAGTGATGTTTACCAAGACACCTGTAAAAGAGCAGATCATCTGCAGTGTGGATCTGGGGATCAATACGGATGCAGTCTGTACCATCATGCGGGCAGACGGAACTGTCCTGGGGAGAAAGTTTATTGACTTCCCCAGTGAAAAAGACCGTATGTACCGCACACTGGGACGAATCCGCAGATTCCAGAGGGAACATGGATCTGCGCAGGCAGGGGACAGGTGGGCATACACCAGACGTCTGAATATAGAATTAAGCAGAAAGATCGCAGGGGCAGTTGCAGAATATGCATGGGAGAATCATGCAGATGTGATCGTATTTGAGTATCTGGAAATGAACGGAAAGATATCGGGAAGTAAGAGGCAGAAACTGCAGCTTTGGAGAAAACGGGATATCCAGAAACGGTGTGAACATCAGGCACACAGGAAAGGGATGCGCATATCCAGGATCTGTGCATGGAATACGAGCAGGCTTGCGTATGATGGATCAGGGATAGTCCTGCGTGACTGGAGAAAACACAGCCTCTGCGCATTTCAGACGGGAAAAAGATATAACTGTGACCTGTCAGCTTCTTATAATATCGGGGCCAGATATTTTATCCGTGAACTTTTAAAACCCCTTCCGGCAACGGAAAGGTCTTTGCTGGAGGCAAAAGTCCCTGCAGTAAAGCGTAGAACCTCATGTGTTTATGCAGATCTAAGGGAACTCAGTTCTGAGATGGGACTCTTAATGGCTGCATAGATGCAGGCAGATATACAGCGGACTACCTGTAATGTGGGGACCTGCCATATCTGGCATGGGAAAAAGCGCATATCTGCGCAAACCTAAGTTACAGGCGTATCCGCCGATATTTAGTCTGACGCCTAAAGCGTCTGGAAGCACGTGACTTCAGTCATGTGAGGATATAATTCACGAGTGTGGAATAGCAATAAAACAGGAAAAAGCTCTGGATGGTGATAATCTGGTGCTGCGGCTGAAAAAACTGCGGCATCAGAATACCGGACAGGGCTTTTTGTAATATACGCATATGTGGAAAAATTCAGGGACATTAAGAGCTTTTTAAAACCGTATTTACAGAAAATGGAAATAAATATGGTATATTAAAAAAATAAGATGTAATATTCTTATATTTCTATAACAGTAAGAAATTGTACAGAAATGGAGGAAGAGTATATGAAGAATAAGAAAATGCTTGCAATGCTTCTGGCACTTACCGTGACAGCGGCAGGAACACCAGTATATGCCGCGGATTTTTCAGATGGAAATCTGGAAAGTGTGCAGGAAGTGGCAGAACCGGAAAAAATTCTGACGGGAGATACTGCTCTGGAAGAAGATAGTAATGCACAGGAGAATCAGGAAAGTGATGAATCCGGGGTTACGTCAGCAGAGGAAACCGATGAATTTACAGAAGAAGATGTGGCTTCTGCATTTACGGATGACACGGAGAATGAAGTGGCAGAGGCGCAGAGTTCGGATACGGAAAGTGGAAGTGAAGAGGTGACAGGTACCGAAGGTTTGGAGTATGAATATGATGCGGAAACAGATACCTATCATCTGGTAAAAGGTGTCAATGTGGAGAGTGTTATAATTCCGGAACAATATAATGGAAAAATAGTGAGCGAAATCGGTGAAAAAGCATTTGCAGGCTGTGACCGGATAAAAAATGTCAGGGTAAACCGGGACTGGGACCAGGAAACCATGATTATCAGACAGTCTGCATTTGAAGGCTGCATTCATTTGCGAAAAGTTATGTTAAATCGCGTGATTAAGGTAGAAAAGAATGCCTTCAGAAATTGTCCACAGCTTTCTGAATGTGTATATATTAGTATTGACAATCTCTTTATAGACGGGGGAGAATTTATCGAAAGAGATGCATTTGATCCAGATAACAAAGTATGTGTATATCTGGGGGAAGAAAGTAACAATTTTAAAGGCAATAAGCAGTATTTTGTAGCTGGTTTATTTGATGAAGATTATGTATTTAAAGAAAGTGGAGTCACTTATGTTTGTTATGATCCAAATATGACAGGGGATATGGAAGGTATCAGCAGAGAACATGAGGGAACAAGGATTCTGGATGTGCAGGATGAACTGGAGACGGTATTTGTCAAAGATACAAATGTGACAGGAGTGGGAAGAAAAGCGTTTTATGGGAGCGAAAAAATCAAAGTTGTGAAACTGGGAAGTCAGAACAGATATATTGAAACAAAAGCATTTTTTGACTGTGAAAATCTGGAAAGAGTATATATACCGGATACTACAAATGACATTGCGGATGATGCGTTTGATGGATGTAATTCTCTGGTAATTTATACCCCTAAGGGTTCCTATGCGGAAAAATTTGCAAGAAAACATAATATTCCAGTGGTGGTATCTGCAACCTCGCAGGATATCCTGAATGATGTGAAACCGAATCTTCGAGTAACCAAAAAAGAGAAGGATGGAGTTACACTGAAATGGGAAATATCGCAGCCATATCTTGCAGAGGGATATGAGGTAGAAAGAAAAAATGCACAGGGAGAATATGTTCACTGTTCTACGATTAAAAGCAGTGAAGTTAATACTAAAGATATTGAACTATGGAATTATAGTAAATTTTATGGGAAAAATATCACTTTCAGAGTCAAAGCATATTTTGTAGATGAGGATGGAACAATCATATACAGCCAGCCATCAAATACTGTAAAAACAACTTTCTGCCCGGTACAGCCAAAGATTACATCTCTGACAAAGAAAGCAGGGAAAAAGTTAACTGTTAAATGGAAAAAGTCAGATTATGCAATAGGATATCAGGTATGGCGTTCGGTAGATGGAAAGAAAGGTGTTTGCATAAAAACAATCAAAGGCGGGGATGTGACGAGCTTTACAGATACAAATCTGAAAGAAGGCACTACTTATATTTATTGGATTAAGAGCTATCGTATGGACTATCAGAATAAAAAAATATATAGCAGGAGCAATGATTATTCCAAAAGTATTGTGTATTAGTGAAAAAATGATAAATAAGTAAAAACAGCCACCATATGATGAACATATGGTGGCTGTATTGTGGTTAGATGAGACTTAGCTTAATTGGAAAAAGTAAGTCCAGAAACTTTGCTTACAAGATCCGGCTTAGAAGTACTCTTGTTCTGAACAATATACATTATACCGGAAGAAGCAATACAAACAGATTCAATTTCTGAAATTGAAGAATTTGGAATGAAAACTTCGTCAGGGATAAGAGGCTCTTTGACAGATGCATTAGTAATCTTGTCAGGATTAATTCGATAAATTTTGGAAATTTCCACATCAGTACGATGGGTAATGAAAAATAATCCGTGATTAATATCATAATGAATATCCTGCAGAACAGTTACTTTACTAAGATAAAAAGGATTGTTGACCGTGAACTCTTTTTCAGAATCAAAACTTCCATTTTTGAAAGAGCCAATGTAAAAGTGCAGTGTCTGGCTAAATGCAGGTTCTCCGGCAAGTTGCTCATAGTTTAGAACAATAAACTTGTTATTTCCATAATATCCGATACCACCAAACATAGAATCACATTCATATGTTTCTACTATTTTTCCAGTAGAAGGATTAATTTTTGTAATCTGTTTTCTCTCAGGAGTAGTATACCTGTCGTAAGCTGCTACATATAAGAAGCCATTTACGAAAACCATACCATTACAATGTCCCAATTCTGTAAATAATTTTCTTGGGGAGAATGCTTCTGAAAAATTTTGGGAAGAAACATCAGAACTCTTAAAAAGAATACTGATTTTATCTCTAAGAACAGTATCTTTTGTAGTGTGAGTTTTAAAACAATACCCTGTATTTCCATCAAGAGTAAATGCCCCAGGATTGATGCAACTGTAGGTAGAGTTATTATAAGTTCCCACTGCATTAGGAATTTCTGTATCACCATTGCAGGAAAGTGTCATTTCCAGGATACCATCTTTTTTGAAAACCGGATTGGTCGCGCGGAAAATGGCATCTTTAGAATATTTTTCAAGGACGGATGGAGCAGAAGTTGCATTAGTGGATAAATACAAGGTTCCATCATCAGTAATATAGATGGATTTTACAACAAGTTTGCTGTAATTGCGGTTTCCGTTAAATTTGAATTCACTTGTTGGGTAATAGGTGTTTCCATTTTCTACAGAACTCAGTTCATCAGGAATTTTGGCGCAGAGAAGCATATTGTAGATAGTGAATGCACCGTCAGTTTTTTTGTTTGTGACAACAAAAAGACCGTATTTGGAGTGATAAAAAATATCCTGTGGCTGTTCATAACCGGCACTGTTATTTACATAAAAACGTTTCTTTTCCACAAATTTTCCATTGGAAAGGCTGCCAATCATATAGAAGAATGCACCATTTTTCTGCATCTTCTCAACGCCTACGATAAACAGATCTTCATTGTTAACTGTGCCATAATAAGTAATAGACTGAGGAATGTAACCATTGCCATCTTCTGTAACAGTATATTCCGCTGCGATTTTACCGATAGAAGAAACCGGCATCTTGATAATTGTGTTTTTATAGCAGGTCATATAGAGATAGTTATTATGGTAAGTCATACCATGTACAGCATAGGGAATAGAAACAGGTGTTTTTCCATTAAGTGCGTCGAAGCTGGCGGAAGCAATATTTTCAATTACAAAAATATTTGAACTTGTCTGGCTTCTTTTTGCGCAATAGGCAGTTTTTCCATTGATAGCGATACCTGCCATGTTGTCAGCACTTGGATCTGAGTCTTTACTTCCCTTGTCAGGAACAGCCGGTCCGAATACTTTGGAAATGTTGTATCTGGTTTTTGCATTTGTAGACATATAAGTGTCCTCCTTTGATTAATGTTTTTGTGCTGTTGTTTATCAGCTACACTTAATAAAGAGTCAGTAAAACTGAATTTGTAAACCAGGAAACTAAGATAGAAGAAATTTTTTTAAATGTAAAAAGACGTATCGTTTCTAAATCTTATTTACCGGATCAGTTTCAGGAAGGTATTTCGGTCGCAGGTGCCGGAAACAGTTAATCCCTGTGCTTTCTGAAATGTTTTGACTGCTGTCAGAAGACCCGATCCAAAAATCCCCGGAATCTCCACGCCGTTTGGATTGTAACCGTGTAAGAGAAGAAGGATTTCGGCAGCAGTTACCATATACTGACATTCTCCGGATGTAACATAATGTTTTCCAAGTGCTTTATCTGTATTTAAACCAAAGATACCATCGACCACCAGACCGGCACCATAATCTTTGTTCAGAGCTGTCTGGAAGACTTTGATACCGGCTTTTACTGTGGCAGTATCTCTCTGACCGGTGACAGGAATCTGAGCAGAGGTAAAACGATTCGCATATGTCTGACCTTTGCGGACATTTTCTGATTCAGAAGAAGCAGCTGGAGCCGATGGGGAACTGATATCTGTAGTTGCATCTTCTTTCATATAGCGAAGAACGCAGTCCCATCCATACTGATAAAAATAATAATCCTGGACCATGATTTCCATGCCTGTCTGATCTCCGGTTTTTCCACCGCTGACTTTTCCGTTCTCATTGATTCTTGCGGCTACAATTCTGCCATTTCCAATATACATTACTGTGTGATGCAAAGTATTAATGATCACATCACCGCGTTTCATACCGTTTCCGGTTCGGAGATTCACTCTGGAAGTGACATCTGTGAATCCACAGGCAAGAAACGCAGATTTCATATTTCCGGTATAGGCAGCTCCCTTTGTTTTTACAGGAACTCCAGCCTGCTGCCATGCAGAAATAATCAGGGAGGAACAGTCATAATCAGGTCCCCATCTGTACTGCTGATCGTATCCATGAGTGTTGTCATTTGCGATGGCCAGTGCCCATGTTACAGCTTTTTCAATTTTTGTCATTTTCATCATCCTCTTTCTTTTGGTTTTTATAAAGATGGCGTTATTTGCAACACCATAGCAGAAAGAGTAGAAAAATAAAAAAATAGAAACAAAAAAAGCACTTTTGAAGGTGATTTAAACCTTTCAGGGACAAAAAAGTGCTTTTTGAGGACAAAAACTGTATAAAAAGAAAAAAGAGTATAAAATCAATCCTGATGTGAAGCCTGATAAATCTTTATAATATCAAGCATATATTGAGCCTGTCTTTCATTCATCTGCGAAAGAACAGTAACGGCATCTTTGACTGTGGGACTCTGAATTGTTTCATTATGAGGAATAAGATCATAAAGGAAATAGTCGATTCCTACATTTAGAACTTTTGAGAGTTTTATCAGATTTTCAATGCTGGGTTGCGTCCTTCCTGTTTCGAAGCGACTGATCGTGCTGACGGAAAATCCACTTAATTCTTCAAGTTGTTCCTGTGTGATATTCAGATTTATTCTGGCTTCTGCAATTCGTTTTCCAATCGTGTTTTTCTTCATTGGTAAAAAATTCCTTTCTTTATCTGAGTTTAACAGATTGGAAGAAAGATGTATAAGGACATAAATGACGTGCGACTAGTAAAATTTGAAGTGTTAGAGGAGGAGAAAAGTAAAATATGACAGATGCAGACAGAACGGACAAAGCGGAAGAAAGAGAAAATATGTATATTATGATGTTTACACTCCAATCATTGCAAAATTATGGGCTTTCTGTAAAAAAAACTGTAGAGAGAAGTCTGGATTATTTGTGGGAATGGTATCAGGAGTCAGGGGAAGAAAGGTATCTTCTGTTGGCAAAGCAGCATATGCAGGCGTATGTAAATATGGGATTTGCACTTAATGAACAAAATCAGACAATACGTGATATAATAAGTATACTGGATCAGACAATAGCTGATTTCTACCCTAAAGATTCTTTACCTGGAAAGAGAGTGAAACTGACTAAAGCGCAGATTCGCAGTATGATTGGGAGATGGAGGCCGTCCAGGGAGAATCCTATGACAATAGGAGAATTGGTGGAGGATATTATTAAAAAAGTAAAAGAGCACCAGACGGGAAGGTATATTTACCGATATTGCAGAAGCGACTGTACTTCAGGAGAAGATGCGGAAATTTATGAACTGGTAGTAGGCAGGGAGGAGAGTTATTTTTATGATGTAAGGAAATTCAGATTTTATACGTTCATGGAGGAAACAAAGAAATGATACGAATTGCAATACTGGATGATGAGAAAGCAGATCTGGAAAAAGAAGAACAGATTACAAGACAGTATTTTTATAACAGACAGGCAGAATCTGAGATTGCAACATATCAGAGCGTGGAATGGTTTCTGCTGGGCCTCACCGAAGAACAGTTTGATATCTACATTCTGGATGCAGAGATGCCAGTAAAAAATGGAATTGAAGTGGCAAAGGAAATCCGGAAATTATATCCGGAACCGGTGATTATTTATGTTACGAATCATCTGAATTATGCGGTGGAGGCGTATGAAGTCAATACTTATCGTTATATTGCAAAAGATACAATGGAGAAGGGACTGAATGCTGCTTATGAAACATTGCTTCCGATTTTGCTGGCGAAAGAGGAAAGATACTATATTGTAAAGAAAAGAAGTGAATTGGAGAAAATAGCATATTCCGATATCTTCTATGTAAAAAAAAGAGGGAAAATGTGCGGTGATTGTTCACAGAAACGGAGAAACGTCTGTCAGAGACAGTCTGTCAGCGGTAGAAAAGGCATTGGGTTCCAGAGAATTTATCGTGGCGGACAGAGGCTATCTTGCAAATATCAGACATGTGATGAAAATGAAGAGCAGAGAGCTTTATATGCGAAACGGTAATATTATTACGGTAGGAAGGGAGAGATTTAAGCATGTCAGGAAGGCTATTTTAGACTACTGGAAGGAGATTTAAAATATGTGGATGGTATTATTATATGGGGTGGCAACGTTTATGGAAACTGGGGTTGGGGTGTGGATGTTTGGTAGGATGTTTCCAGAACGGAAATCCAGTTCAGAATACAGATGGGCAAAAATGATACTTTTAACGCTCTTGATTTTGACAACATATACTATGCATAGAGCATATGGACAAGAATATATATATGAAAAATTTTTTTTTATAGTTGTTTATGCTGGAGTCATGATATCAGATGCTATCTTATATAAATATAGAGATTTTTTCAGAATCAATAAGAAGACCGAAAAAATAATTCTGTTTTCATATATATCAATAATGTTGACGTGGCAGTATTGGGTGTCTTATGTTTCTTTTGGTATTATAGCAATAGCTAATTTGTATCTTCCATTTTTCTTGCTTTTATTTTATAAGTGCGATTTCATTCAAGCATATTTATGGGAAGTTTTATATTTAGTCAATATTGGACTTGCAAAAATTTTGTATATTTACATTATAGGAATGATTAAACATAGAAGAATTGAGAATTTTCTTTTTAGTAAATCTGTACATTTTTATGCTGGTGTTGTGTATCTTTTAATATTCTATGTACTTTTTTTGATTATACAAAAAAATTTTTGCGTGGAGAAATGGTTAAAGGATTTACTGACAGACTGTAAAAAAATGATTTTATTTGTAGCTTTAAGCGAATGTAGTATTTTGTATTTTTTATTAACAATGAACTGGGGATACATAGAAAACAGAGAATTGATAATTAGTTTTGGAGTTATATCGGGAATTGCATTAATATTATTATTTGTTCTTGCACGTTTTTGGGCTAAGAGCATATATACAGAGAAAAATATTCTGGAAGTTAGGAATAATGTTATAGCAAGTCAGTATGAGGAATTAAACGAAAGTTATAAAAAATACAGATGTCTGATACATGACGAGAGACATATGATGGATTATATAGAAGAATGTATAGGGACGGGAAATTTCTCAGAAGCGCAGAAAATCATAAAAAAAAGCAGAAATAAATTCAGTGAGAGGTATTACTGGACGGGCATAACAGTATTGGATAATGTTATTTCAATAGAAAAAAGAAAAATGGATAATATGAATATAGAATTTCATATAGAAACAGATGTAACAGATATCGTTATGGAAGATATTGATATTATTATTTTGCTTGAAAATTTATTTGACAATGCGATAGAGGCGGTTGAAAAATGTGCAAATAAGAAAGAGATTAAATTCAGCATAAAAAATATAAATAGTATGCTTGTATTAAAGCTATGGAACAGTAGCTGTAAAAAGCCGAAAGTGAAAAAAGAAAGATTTGTGACTGATAAACATGATTCTAAAGGTCATGGGTGGGGATTGGAAAGTGTAAAGTATATAGTAAAAAAGTATGATGGAATTATTGAGTTTGAATATACAGAAATGTTTTTTCAAACGGTTATTATGATTGAAGGAGAATAAAAATGGACGAAAATATAAAGTATGAATTAGCAGAAGCAGAGAAATTAGAAGTAATAGATAATGCAGGGGTTGCTGAAAATGAAAAAAAATCAATTGTAACGGTATTGCTTAGTCTGTCATGTTGTGGACATATAATGAATGCTTGAAAATATTTGTATTAGAATATTGATTTTGGATATTTCTGAAAAGAAAAGCAACCATGAGTTGTATGGCTTTACAGTGCACGAAGAATATAACTTTTATATAAAACATTTCTGGAAAAATGAGTCTTATAAATGTGATTTGGCAATACGCTATGCGGAAGGAAGTCGACTTCAGAAATTAAAGGAAAAATATTTTGTAATATTACAAAATGAGATAAATGAAAAAATCAATATAGATAAGGATATGATAAGTAAAAAATTTCATGAAAATATGAATGAATTTCAGATGTTGAATAAGGATCAAGGAGATATACACAAAAATGGTCGCAGTGTATCAAAGATTGAGTTTGATAATGGCAGTATATTGTATTACAAACCTCACAGCCTTGACAAAGACATAAAATATCAACAACTATACAAATATTTATGCGAAAAAGCAGGAATATCCTGTCGGGAGGTGAGGTGCTTATCCAGACAGACATATGGATGGGAAGAAAATATAGAGAATAAATCATGTAACACAAAAGAAGAAATAGAGCGTTATTATTTCAGGCTGGGCATCCATCTGTTTCTCGGGTATGCATTGGGAGCAACAGATCTTCATGGAGAAAATATTGTTGCGTATGGAGAACATCCGGTGATTATAGATATGGAAACATATCCCGGCTATATTACAAAGAATAGTGGAAGTAGTACAGAAGAAAAAGCAGAAATCAAAATAAGAGAAAAAATTATGACATCCGTGTTAAACACGGGTATCCTTCCTGTTCTCACATGGGGAACTGGAAACAATAGAGTTCTTATGAGTGCTGTAAATATGCATGGCAAGATAAGGACTCCGTTTAAGATGCCTGTTGTCAAAGATGATAAAACATCAAATATTCACATAGAATATGAACAGGTAGAATTTGAGATAAAAGAGTGCATTGTAAGGTTAAATGGGGAGGTGGTTAATTCCGAAGAATATACAGGAGAGATTATCAGGGGATTTCGGATGGCTTATACAGAAATACTGCAAAATCAGAAACTCAGAAATATGCTGAAAACTTTTTTTCAGGGAAAATCCAGAGTAATTTTGCGACATACGCAGCAATATTATATGTATCTGTTTGCGTCGTTCCATCCGGATTATATGAAGGACCGGAAACAACGAGAGGAACTTCTTCAGGTATTGCATAAAAAAGGGGAAACCCAGTTGCAGAAAGAATTAAGAGATTATGAAATACAGAGCCTGCTGGAACTGGATATTCCATATTTTGAAATTGACGGAAACAGCAGATCAATTTTTGATGGAAATGGAAAAGAATATCAGGGATATCTGCCATGTACACCTTATGAATCATGGATAGAGCATATGAAGCAATTGAGTTGTCAGGATATGGAGCAACAATGTGATTACATACGATTGTCTATGGGATTATTAAATCATGGGTATATCGGCGAAAAAAATCCGCGATGGGCAGATGAAAATACTTGTATACATCAAATTGCAGAGTGGATTTGCAGAACAGCTGTAATTGACGGAGCTGATATTGGATGGGCTGGACTGCATTTCTGGGATAATGGATATTGGAGCCTGAAACCATGTGGTATGTATTTATATGATGGGATTGCGGGGATTGTTTTGTTTCTGGCAAAATATCTGGACCGGTATCAGGATTCGTCATGCAGGCAAGACGTGGAAAAAATCTATAAACTGGCTATTGAAAAATTAGAAAAATATACAGATCTGCGATGTGAACAAAATGAAGTACCTGAACCATTGGCAACAGGACTTTACGATGGAGAGAGTTCAATTGTATATGTTTATCTGATATTATATGAGATCACAGGTCAGGAAAAATGGATCAAGAATGCTCAGAAGCATTTTGAGATAGTAGCTAAACTGCTTCCAAAGGATGAAAATATGGATTATCTCAGTGGAAATGCAGGCGCAATCGTGGCTGCCATGAAACTTTATCAATTAACTGGAGAGATTGAATATTGTACAGCTGCGGTAGAAACTGAAAAAGATTTATGGAAAAAAGGTCAGAGAATGGAAGTGGGATATGGATGGAAACTGAAAAATCTGAAATATCCGCTGAGTGGACTTTCTCATGGAAACAGTGGCTTTTTGATGGCGTATGTGGAACTTTATAAAATGACATATGACCAGGAATATCTGAAAAAAATAAAATTGTTGCTTTCCTATGAGGATATCTTATATTCAGAAGACTTGAAAAACTGGATAGATCTGCGTGATCCGGACGGACGAAAGACAATGCGTGGATGGTGCCATGGTGCTCCTGGGATTTTACTTAGCCGTATGTCGATAATGGATATTCTGCCAGATGATAAACAGATTAAAAAGGATATCCTGCGGGCAGTATCCACATTATTTCACAATGAGCGTGAGAAAAAAATATGTCTGTGCCATGGAATGACAGGAAATCTTTTAATTATGAAAAAGTATCTGGAGAAGAATCCGGATGATGATTTAAGACAGAAATACGAAAGGCAGTTTTCGAACCTGAAGGAACAATTGCAAGATATGAGAAGTCTTATGGTTACTGAGACATTAAATCCTGCATTTATGAATGGAATAACCGGAGTTGGAATGGCAATGATGTTGCTGAACATGGATTAGAAAAGGCATTTACAGCCTTTCTAATCAGGATGTCTGAAAAAATAAGTTTTTAACAGTTTCTTTTTCTGACGATTAATGTATTGACGGGAGACATGAAGAATTGATGCAATTTCGGAATCTGTTTTATACTGGTAGAAAAACAGAGACAGAATTTTGTATTCCATACTTTGGACAGGAAAGCTTTCGATATATGTAGTTATATCATAAAGAGTTTCATCGAATGGATTATCTGCCTGTAAAGTAAGAGAACACGTATCAAAGTCTTCTCTTTCAGGTTCTGACAAATGGTATCTGCATAAAGCTCTGTAACGATTTTCTATAGCGGTCTGCATATATCTGACACATTCACCTTCGGAAAAATTTTTGCCGTTCAGGTAAGGCAGTGTATTAAGCAGAGTCAGATACAATTCCTGTGTGGCATCGTCCCGTTCCATACAGTGGATGCGGGAAGCGTAGCTTTTGATCAGAGGTTCCATACGTTTAAGAATTTCTTCACCTGCATTTTTGACACCAGAATGATAATCGTGAATTAACTGTAATAATGACTTCATAAGAAACTACCTCCTTTTTGGAGGAAGTAGTCAGAAGTGACTAAATCAGAAACTGAAAATAGAAAAAATATGAATTTATTGTAGAAAAATAAAAGAAGCGAAGTCTGACAACAGAAGAAATAAGCTTCTAAAAGGAATTGAGTTGACAAATTATGAGATTTTCTGTCTTTCTCAGAGGAACTGAAATGTTTTACTACTGAGAAAGGAGGTATGAAGATATGGAATCCACGGTTATGGAAACTGCAATATCGCAGGGAATCTGGGCCGTCCTGGCAGTTTTTCTTTTGATTTACATTGTAAAATCCAATGAACAAAGGGATGCAAAGCAGGAAGAAAGGGAAAAAAATTACCAGACAGTGATTGAGAATTTGACTGAAAAATTCCAAATTCTAAATCAGGTTCAGAATGATCTGAAAGAGATTAAGGATAATCTTCTTAATAAAAATTAAATAGGAAAAAGAAATAGAAGCTCTCTCTACAAAATGAATGTCACAGTAGGGAGGGCTTTTGTCATTCAGGTAAGAAAACAGATTAATTCAATATACAGGCAAAACACTCATATCCATTAGAATACATTTTATTCCAGAATTACAGAGGTTTATATAAATGGTGATATACTATGATAATAAATATTATTGAATGGAGGAAAAAGAGATGAAAGAATACAAGGTTATAACAGCACTTTTTTTGTCAGCAGTAATGCTGGGTACAGCTCCATTAACCGTATGGGGAGCGGAGAGTTTTTCGACAGGGGAATCTTTCAGTGATGGAACAGAAAATATTCCTGACATAGTAACAGATTCGGCTCTGTCTGGTGAATCTTCTGAAAGAGACTATGAGTTAAGCATAGAAACAGGTACGGATGTAGAGCTTACAGAAAGTGATTTTTATGATCCGGAATTTCGTGTAGAGAAATATGTGAAAGTCAGAAATTCAGGAAAAAAAGAAACAAGAGTCCGGGTAGATGCTTCTGGTCTTAAGAATTTTGAGGTAGATGATCAGATGGCAAAGTGGTCAGAGGATTATGAGGAACAGGATTCCAAAAGACTGCTGAAGCCGGGAGAAACTCTGGATTTTTTTGTACTGCCAAAGCAGGAATACGGAACATATGATGAAACGTTTGATTTCCTTGCAGATGACGGAAGCAGATATCCGGTTCATATCACAATGAATAGAGAGAAGAACCCAACGGAAAAGAAGAGTCTGGAAATTACCGAAAAATCTTCCGAGAGTTTCCCGATAATGCACTGGGGATATAAGACACTTCCGGAAGCCAGAATTTATGTTTTGAAAAATTTTACGGACATGGATATGGAACTGTCTTTCGATTATAGCAAAGACTGTAGTGTATCATTATGCGGAAATACCAGTCTGGCACCTGGAGAGAGTACAGAACTGAGCCTTTGTCCGCAGATGGGACTGCCAGTTGGAGAACATGATCTTGGAGTGACAGTGACTGCGAAAACAGCGACAGGAGAGACTATAACAAAGAAGATTTGGGATTCTTTCAGAGTAGATTCAAGGACATTTCAGGGACTGGTGGATACCATTGAACCTGTGACCGGAATTACCAATGGCGTAGAAAAAACTGCTGATGCTTTACATTTGCCATCGGTTCTTAAAGTCTATGGTGCTGAAGTGGATGGAGAAAAAACGACATTTTCTGCCGATGTAAAATGGGATGTGGAGAATTGTGCATATAACCCGAAAAATACGGCGTCTCAAAGTTTCACAGTTAACGGACAATTGGAACTGCGTGAAGGTGAAAACAATGAAGAGCTGGATACGTCTGTAAAGATAAAGGTACAGGTGGATGCGTACAAGGGGTTGAACAGACCGGTGATTGATTCGACATGGACCAGAGTGATCACGAATTATGCAGAACTTTCTTTAAGAGATACTTCTAATGAAGCAGACGGATATTTTTTTGTAGCAGCAGAATCTCAAAAGGAACTGGAAAAAGAAAATTATATCGCACAGGTGAAGGTCGCAAAATCTGAACTGAATCATTATCCTAAACTGAAATATATTCCTGAAGGGACGCATTATCTCTATTGCAGGGCATATAAAGAGGAAAGTGGTCATACGGAGAAATATGGTGAATGGTCTGAAGGATTTCTGTTAAAGGTAAATATAAAGACACCAAATGCACCTGTGGTTCAAAAACTACAGGTGAAGAAAAATGACGTTAAAATTATCCTTGGCAGTAATACAGAAGAACTGGATGGTTATGATGTTGTTGCTGCCAGAAGTAAAGACGGGGATGAGCCATCAGATTATATAAAGGTACAATGCAAATATTCAGGAAACAGCAAGGAACTCATTCTAAAAGGAGTACCGAAAGGAAACTGGTATATTGGTGTACATGGCTATAAATATCTGGATGGATCAAATAAAAAAGTACTGAGTAAGTGGGCGGAAGTTCAAAAAGTAACGGTAAAGACAAGCCTTGTAACAGGAAAACCAGCTGTTAAATCGGCAAAGGTTTCCAGACAGGGAACAAAAAGAAAAGTAACGGTGAAGTTTACTGTACCAAAAGCCTGTGACGGAACGGACTGGGTACTGGCAAAGAAAGTATCTCAATCCGAAGATGGAAGTTATACATATGTCAGCGGTTATGCTTATACTAAGAAAAATCAGACGAAAACTACAGTCATTTTTAAAAATGTAAAACCTGGAGTTTATTATCTTACAGGACGTGCTTATGTAAAAGGATATGCAAAAAATTATACGAAATGGTCAGAGGTAAAGAAAGTAGTTGTGAAGTAGAAAAGTGATTTAGACCAGAAATTTATTTTTTTTCTGCATATATATATATATATATATATATCAAAAAAGAAGGTGTTGTTTGTCAGAATAAATAATCCAAAGGAAGTATGGTAGTATTTATTCTGCAACTGTGTGGTATAACCAAAACCTGAGTTTACGACTGTGAATGTACATTCTGCATCAGATTCTTTCCAGTTTACAACACTGAAAGTTAATGTTTCTGGCATAATTTTTGTCTCCTTTAAATTTTTTGAATTTGCAAATTCACTATATAAAGATGCTGCTTTGGTGATTTGTAAACCATAAGTGTGTATATGAGCATGATTTTTTTCTTTCATGCGGAAATTAGGTAAGAATAAAAATAAAGATTCGAGGTCAGATGATGCAGGTTTATTCCCTTTTTATATTTTCTGCATCAGTTTACTGTAAAATAATAACGGGTAAAGAAGATATAAGATGTTCTGGTACATACAATTAAGAAGAAAGGGGCATGTGCTGTGCATAGTCAAAATGATGAACCGCCTGAGATGATCAGGCGGTTTTGAAGTATCTGGATTTTTTATGAATATTTTATTTTTAATTACAGGTATAATGTGTTACAATAAATATAACCATTAAGACTACCAGGCAGGTCAGAATTTGACCTGCCTGTAAATAAATACGGAAATAAATCGGGGTCAAAAGAATCGTTAATAATTGTAACAAAATAAAATTACCGGTGTAGCAAAAATAAAATTACAGGGGAAATGCGGATGAGTGAGATGACAGATGCATATGTAAAACTGGATAAGGTTTCCAAGATATATGGAACCAAAGAAGTAAAGATCGTTGCAGTGGATGAGATCAGCTTTGAGATTGCCAAGGGAGAGTTCGTAGTGATCGTTGGTCCCAGCGGTGCGGGCAAGACGACAGTGCTGAACATTCTTGGGGGTATGGATCAGGCTACCAGCGGAGAAGTTCTGGTGGATGGAAGGAATATTGCCAGATATAACAGCAGGCAGCTTACCGGTTATCGGAGAAATGATATTGGATTTGTATTCCAGTTCTATAATCTGGTGCCTAATCTTACAGCGCTGGAGAACGTAGAACTGGCATTGCAGATCTGTAAAAATCCGCTGGATGCCAGGGAGGTTCTGGAGGAAGTGGGACTGAAGGACAGACTGACCAATTTCCCGGCACAGCTTTCCGGTGGTGAGCAGCAGAGAGTTTCCATTGCCAGGGCACTGGCGAAGAATCCCAAACTCTTACTGTGTGATGAGCCCACAGGTGCACTGGACTACCAGACTGGTAAGGCAATCCTGAAGCTGTTGCAGGATATGTGCAGGGAGCGTGGAATGACAGTGATCGTCATTACCCATAACTCGGCGCTGACACCTATGGCAGACCGTGTGATCAAGATCAAGAACGGCAAGGTTTCCAGAATGACGATGAATGACCATCCTACACCCATAGAGGAGATTGAATGGTAGGTGATGAATATGAAAGCAATGCATAAAGATTTCTGGATGGAGATACGCAAAAGTAAGGCTAGGTTTATTTCCATATTTATGATCGTTGCTCTGGGAGTTGCGTTTTTCTCCGGGATACAGGCCTCGTCACCGGATATGCGCTTCTCAGGTGATGCCTATTATGATGAAACCAATCTTATGGATATCAAAGTAGTGGGAACTCTGGGACTGACGGAGGATGATGTAGCTGCCATCAGGAAGGTGGACGGAGTAGAGAATGCAGAGGGCGCCTATGGTACAGATGTAATGTGTGGAGAAGGCGAGAAGCAGAAGGTACTTCATGTGGAAGCTGTGGATCAAACCATGAACCGGATCTCAGTGACAGAGGGAAAAGCTCCGGAAAAAAGCGGAGAGATTTTCCTTGACTGTATTTTTGCTGAGAGCAATGGATATCAGGTGGGTGATCAGATTACCCTGAAAGAGGGCGGAGACAGCGAACTGCTGAAAAAGACAGATTACACAGTTGTGGGTTTAGGTGAGAGTCCGCTTTACATATCCTATAACCGGGGAAACTCTACTCTTGGTTCCGGTGAGGTTAATGGATTTGCCTATGTGCTACCTGAGGATTTTGACCAGGAGGTTTATACACAGATCTATGTGCAGGCTCATGGGGCACAGGATCTGATCAGCTATACAGATGCTTATGATTCCCTGATAGAGCGAGTGCAGGAGCGAGTGGAGGGGATTGAGGCAGAACGGTGTCAGGTCAGATATGATGAGATTGTAGAGGAAGCCAATGACAAGCTTGCAGATGCCAGACAGGAACTTGAAGACGGAAAGAAGGAAGCTGATGAGAAGCTTGCGGATGCCAGACAGGAACTGGAGGACGGCAAAAAGAAGTTAAAAGACGGCAAGAAGGAATATAAGGATGGTAAGAAAAAGCTTGCAGACGCAAAAAAGGAACTGGAGGACGGAAAAGCCCGGCTTGCAGATGCAAAGAAGGAATTAGAGGATGGCAGATCCCAGCTTGCCAGTGCGAAAGAGCAGCTTGCCAGTGGCAGAGCACAGATCGCATCTGCAAAGGAACAGCTGAATGCAGGATGGGCGGAGGTTTCAGAGAACCAGGCAAAGCTTGATGATGGAAAAGCACAGCTTGAGGATGGCAAGAATCAGCTAAGCGCCGGTGAGAAGCAGGTTGCGGATGCAAAGACGCAGCTTACCCAGAGCCAGCAGGAACTTGACAATGGAAAGGCGCAGATCCAGTCAGGCAGAGAGCAGATTGCAGCAACCAGACAGGACTTAAATGCCAAAAAGGAAAGCTGCAATCAGGGACTTGCGCAGATTGAGCAGCAGGAGGCCGAACTTGCAGAAGGAGAGGCTCAGCTTGAGGGTGCCAGAAGTCAGCTTGCAGCATTGCAGGCACAGTATGAGCAGGCACAAGCTTCAGGCACATATTCCGAGGAAGACCTGGCGGCTCTGGCAGCACAGGTTTTTGCTTATCAGGAGCAGGTGGACAGTCAGGCAGCCCAGCTGGAAGCATCCAGAAACC
>OFMJ01001301.1_pt1 | contig 19061 bp, 12 predicted proteins | sample 1541801 | NCBI WGS metagenome assembly OFMJ01 (sample SAMN04209234, study PRJEB22552) | human gut metagenome | biome: gut; material: feces | host: Homo sapiens | place: USA: Oklahoma
ATAAGCCTGTTTCCAGCTTCTTTTCCAAGTGTAAAAGCTGGTCTTGATATTTCCCTAATGTAATTTCCGTACGGATATATAAAAGTCCATGCTCCATATGGTAATACAGTTTTGGAAAATAGGTGATTTTCTCTTTTTTAGTAGTAGCTGGCAAGTCCTTGAAGAATCCGCTATCCTGTGTGGATTCCGATTCATACCAGCCATTTTCCAACAGCATACGAGCCAGCTTTTGACGGTGAAAGAGCTGTTTCACTCTGTCATACTGGAATCTGCGATAGAAAAGGGTAGCCAGTACACAGACCAAAGCTGCCAAAACGATAGTCATTATCCTATATGGTGTGACCGTCAGATGGACACTGCCATCTTGAAAAAGCGAGATTACTTTCCAGTCCGTAGTGATGATTGTTTTTAGGTTCAGCAGCATAACCACCGCAAGGAACAGCAGGAGCAACGAACCAGCCGAGAAACGAAAAACCAGCGATTTGTCACTGGCTCTGATACGATTCCCACGTTTATTGAATTGTGGCATAGGCTAAATCCTTTCCTTATTTTTTATGCTGTGGCTGCTGCGGATTGTTGGGAGCGTGGTTATTTCCGGCTGGCTGACCGTTCTTATTCTTCAAGACAATATCATCTGCTTTGATATACCAGTCAACGTCTGCACCTTGAAATGTAGCGGTTGCCACCGTATCAGCTACAGGATTGATGATTTCCACCTCTGTGTTGTAGTCAAATTCCTTTAACGGAACAGAAGCCGGAATACTCACCTGTATCATGCGTCCTTGCTCCGTACACTTCAAATCGTAGGTACGTTCCTTGATTTCTTGAGAAACCGTACCGTCCTCATTCTGGATATGTACCTCTCGTCTTAATGCGGAGAATTTCAATACTCCGAAAGTCTTTTCCTTGTCAATGATGATTCCGTTTGCTAATCTCATAATGTTTCTACCTCCTTATGCTTTCACCATATCGTCAGCCGATAAGATATAGTTTGTGAATCCTCTTGTACCGATTTTGTAACCCTCTGCGGTGATTTTGGGATTGATAAGTTTTACTTTTTCCTCTGATTCAAAATTCTTCTCACCAGCAGAAGCAGGCAGCACCACGATAATATCATCTGCCCTCTGTACGTCCGAATAAAGGTTGAAGCTGCTGGAAACAACCGTCATACGTCCGTTGATCCTACGCTGTTCCACCTTATTCTCACCTGCAAACTCTAAGTTCCCGAATGTCTTTTCCATGTTTGGGATAACGTGTTTTAATTCCATAAATTGTTTACCTCTTTTCTTTTTGATTTTGATTGATTTGTTATATAGTGTCATTCTGCTATCGGGATAATATCTGTCTGCCTGTGAATTATCAAGGGCAAGCGTTGTGCTAAAAGCGCCCTTGACAATCCCCATTCAGAAAGATAAATCGTAATCAAGCAGAAGTTAGATATAATGTCAGCCACAGACTGACGTTTCCATCATAGGCGGTGAATGGGTTGTTGCTTTCATAAGCTGTTACCTCCCGTATCAGTCAGATTTCTTTACTCTGCGGAATCTCTTATATCCGGCAAAGATAAGACCAGCAGCAGAAATTCCCATCATAGCGAATAATGCGACAAATGGCGTATTATCACCTGTTTTTGGTGAATCGCTTGTCTTTGTTGGTGTGCTAGGTTCTTCTGGTGTCGTAGGGGATTCTGGCTTCTCTTTGATAGTTACCGTCTGCCCCTCGTCCTTGATGTCCTTATGTTCAGCTACTTTGATAGGATTGTCTGGATTGGTTACGTCATATAATTCTTCAAAGGTCACAAGCTCTTTGCCGCCAAGCTCCGAAGCATTGAATATAAATTCAATCTGAACCTCCATTTTAGAATCCTCGGCAGTAAAGGTAAGGTCATTTTCTACACGCTTACCATTCACTAGAAGTTCTGCATTTTCAGACTTCACCATTTCCCAACCTTTAAGAGTGTATTTCACGCCTTTTTCCAAACCGTCTAAAGTGACCGTATCAACGATAGTTACTTTGTCGTCTACTTCAATCGTCTTTTCACCTGTTGCCTTATCGGTAGCGATTGTGTGCATAGTGATGATACGTTCCGTAATCGTCACTGTTTGCCCTTCGTCCTCAATGTCCTTGTGTTCTGCCACCTTTGTAGGCTCGTCTGGATTGGATAAATCGTATAATTCCTCGAATGTTACTAGGTCTTTTCCTGCAAGCTCACTGGCATTGAATGTAAAGGCAATCTGGACTTCCATGCTAGAATCTTTTGCAGTAAAGGTATAGTCACTTTCTACAGGTTCACCGCCAATCAAAAGCTGTGCGTTTTCAGACTTCACCATCTGCCAGCCTTTGAGCTGATAGGTTGTACCTTTTTCCAAGCCATCTAAAGTGACCGTATCAATGACAGTTACCTCTTTACCAGCAACAATCATCTTTTCACCTGTGGCTTTGTCGACAGCGTTGGTATGAATTTCAATCACTCGTTCTTCGATAGTCACGGTCTGCCCCTCATCCTCAATGTCCTTGTGTTCTGCCACTTTGACAGGCTCGTCTGGATTGGATAAGTCGTACAATTCCTCGAATGTCACAAGGTCTTTTCCGCCAAGAGCAGAAGCATTGAACGTATAGGAAACCTCAACTTCCATTTCTGATTTTTTCGCAGTGAATGTGTAATTACTTTCCACAGGTTGACCGTCAATCAAAAGCTGTGCGTTTTCAGACTTCACCATTTGCCAGCCTTTCAACTGATATTTTGTGCCTTTTGTCAAACCATCTAAAGTCACAGTATCAACGATAGTCACGTTCTTTCCAGCAACGATTGATTTTTCACCTGTCACCTTATCTGTGGCAGTCGTATGGATAGTGATTTCTGGCTCGTATTCATCTGTAAGCGTACCTAAATCCACGACTACTTTATTTCTTGACACCACTACATCAAATGCCGGAATTAGCGTCATTCCCTTGTTGGAATCGCAGCGTAATTCTTCGATTGTGTAAGTATCATAGAGCAATGCACCTTTGCTGTCGTCTGGTGTGGAAGTACCGAACCAGATACCGTCCTCACTGGTCTTTCCGGCGTTGGTATTCTGCTTATGAGATACCCAATCAGAGGAAGTGGAAAACTGACCATTTGCGTCTGTCACAATGATATGGCTCTCACCAGTCGTCTTGCCTGTGATCCTAAAGGGAACATTCGCAAGTCGCTTGTGAGTGCCAGCACCGATTTTTACACCCTCAATATCTCCACGCTTAATCTGGTTGTAGATGGAATGTGCTTCATCTGTTAAATCCACGATTTTTCCATCTTCTGTGATTTCAAATTCAATCGGTTTTGCACCGTCCGTCAAATATCCCTCTGGGGCGTTGCTTTCCTCAATACGGTATTTTCCGTATGGTAATGTATCGGCGGCAGTTGTAGCGATACCGTCAACGCCAGTATGGATTGTTTTGACGACTTCATTCTTGTTGTATAACTTGCCATCTACCAAGACAGCGTTATCATTTAAGGAAATGATTTCAAAGGCAGTATCTTTCAAAGTCGCACCGCCTTGTGCTTTTGTATCTTTGGTTTCAAGGTCACGTTTCTGGATTTTGACACCGCCACGGATAACCTTGTCTAATACGGAATACTGGTTGCTGCCGCTTAACGCTGCAAGCTCACCATCTTCTGTAATCTGTGCCACATAGACACCTTTTATCTGTTCAGAACTTCCGGCAGCCTGCATATAAGCACCCTCCAATAAGTAACCGTTTGGAGCTGTCTTTTCTTCTACAGTGATAGTTCCAAGCGGCAAGCAGATAGTACCATTCTGTGTATAGAAGCTGTCACCCAATACCTTGTAGGAATCGGCTAATCTTGTGATGTAATGGACTTCATTGTTGCTGTCTTTTTCAGCGATTGTCTTTGTCGTCCATGTGCGTGTTGGTTCTGATGGAAGATTGTCTTTTGTATAGTAACCGTCATAATACTTCCAGACGAACTCCGCACCCTCTAAAGAAGCGTTACCCTGTGGCGTAGCTTTGGAAATTTCCATATCAATCTTGAAAAGCTCAACCAAAGTGTCAGTGACTTTTGGTTTGTCGCTGACTTTTAAAGTCGTAGTTTCATTAACCTTGACCGTCATAGTATAGACGTTCTTATCTAACTGGAATCCCTTTGGAGCTTTCGTTTCTTTCACATAGTATGTCGCAGCTCTTAATTCCACAGTGTCCGTATTACCATTGGCATTTGTCGTAAGTGTGGCAACAGATTTCGTGCAGCCTTTATCAGAATAGACACCATAAGTCGCACCAGAGAGAGAATAGCAGTCATTCCCGTTTGTGACTGTGGTATTACTGGAAGATTTCTGAATCTTGCCATTGCCGACAGCCAGCTCTGCGAAGAACTGTCCTAAATCCTGCCCCTCACCAGTGTAGATATAACCGTAACAGTCATAGCGTCCTTTATTTTCTCTTACAAAGGCTTTCGCTCCGGCGAATACTTCATCTTGCACGGATTTTGAGATTTCATCATAGGAAGCTCGTACATTGTCACAGCTCCACCCAAGATGGACGCTCAATCTCTGCCAGACTACAAGCTGTCTTAAAAGGTAGGCGTGCTGGCTGCTCAATCCTGTATGGCTTTTCGTATACTGTTTGACGTATTCAAGAGATAAAGCAACGTCCTCTATCTGGTCGGCAGTCATGCGTGTACTTGCGTCACTTCTGGTCTTATATCCATTCTTAAAGCCTGTGTTGATGTCGATACAATAAGCGTCCTCGCCCTCAACGGTCATATGCCCCTCATTAAATGTAGAGCCGATAGAACCATCATTCATTACTTTCTCAACAATACCGACACGTTCCTCCGATTCTGTCCAGTATTGTGTTTCCGCAGCATGGACAGCAGTTGTGGGTAGAGCAGTAAAGACGGTTGCGAGAGTAAGAACACCCGTAAGCAATCGTTTCAATATCTTATTCATTTTTTGATTCTCCTTTCATTTGGGTAAAAAAATAGACGCTCATTTCTGAACGTCTGGAAATAAAAAAGGAATACCGTTTTTCAAGTATTCCTAATTCTATATGTTATTTAACTGTATTTATGTGATATGAAGTTGTTTGCTGCTGTTATGCCGCTATTTGTTGTTGGTATCTCAATGGTACATTTCCATCCTGAAATGGGTGAATATTCTCAAACTGTGCATGAAATTTAGCAATATCGTATAATGTAATTTTCTCTGCGTTATGATACTTTTCTAATAACTGATGAATCTTTTCTGGAACTTCTTGTGGCAATGCTGTCTGGATATCACTGACTCTGTTTGCACGCTTTTTCCACCCACCAATTGCATATCCATTTGCTCGATCTTCAAAAACACCTTCCTTTAAATTTTTATGCATATTTTTTATGATATCTTCTGACAAAGGTTTTTCCATACATTTCATTACATAATTAAACATTTTGAAATGACCATTCATTTCTTCTATATCTTTTGTTCGAAAAATCATGTCTGGATCATCCACATATAAAGTTCCTGTTTCAAACATACTTGCTGTCTGTTTCTCTGTTAAGGTACTTCCTTCAATTCGATTGGAATTATACGCCATACTCCTCTGTGTATAACCGTATACTCCGCTTCGATCCTGTTTTTTAAATTCTATTTGCAGTCTGTCTTTTAATCGTTTCATATATGTTTCATTTTCCATGATTTTATCTCACCTCTTTTATTTAATCTGTTATTTTTAAGTATAGCATGAATTATGAATTTCTACATCTATTCTTTTAGAAGTCTATCCAATAATACTTCCCGATTATTTATAAACATCTCCGTAATCTGATAACTTTCCGTCTCCTCATACTCACATAAATGAATCCTACCATCATCAAAACAATAAATGTCAGCGTCTGGAATTCCTAGTAAAATCGGTGAATGTGTAACAATAAAGAACTGTGCTCCTTTTCTTGCACATTTATATATCTCCATTAATAATGTTAATTGTCTTTGTGGTGATAATGCCGCTTCTGGCTCATCAAAAAGATACAATCCATTGGGCTGTAGATTATTTTGTGCTAATACCAAGAAACCTTCTCCGTGTGATCTCTCATGATATCTGGCTGAATCTATTCCACCATATTCTTCTTCCTTCGTTGCAACATTATAGAAACTTTCTGCTCTAAGAAAATATCCCCATTTTTCCTTCCGATATCCTTTTACAACTCTGATGGCATCGCATAATTCGGAATGTGTATCATGCGTAGAAAATACATAGTTTTTCGTTCCACCTTCTGGATTAAATCCATGAGCTATGGCAATTGCTTCTAATAAGGTGGACTTTCCACTTCCATTTTCTCCAACGAAGAAATTGATTGAATTTTTAAATTCTAGCCTTTCAATATTTTTTAATGCTTCTATTTGTTTTAGATAACTGTCATCATCTATTTTATTCCAGTCAAATATTACACCTTGTATAAACTGATCATTCATTGGATTTTCCTTTCTATCATGATAAGCTTCTTCCTAATCCTTTTATATTTTATCAAAAAAAGATATGACACGAAACTGTCTTTTCATATCATATCTTTCATATTTCTTATATTTTCATTTTTCTACATACTCAATAGCCTATAGATAATAAACTATCCTACATTGCTTTCCTGTATATCTCAGCAATTTCTTCCTGTGTAAACACAACCGGATTGTTCTGAATACTTGCCGCAGATACTTTCATACAGTTCTCTGCCATCCAAGGAATATCTTCTTCGGATAATCCAAGGTCAGATAGTGTACAAGCAAGGTCGATATCTTTTAACAGACTTCTTAATTTACCAGCAAGATCTTCTGCGGTAACCCCGCCAAAGATTCTTGCGATCTTAGCAAATTTGAAATGGTTTCCTTTATGGGATGCTTCTACGATTACTGGTGTTAATGCTGCAAGTCCTTGTCCGTGAACGATATCTTTTAGTCCGCTGGCTGGATGTTCCATTCCATGTGCCAGAGTGACACCTGCTGTATTGATGACCATTCCACCGATCGTTGATGCCAGTGTGATCTTCTCCCATGCTTCTTTGCCGCCTTCACCTTTATATACTTTGACAAGGTTTCCTGCGATCAGTTCCATCGCGTATAAACTTAGAGCATCTGTAAATGGCTGTGCGATCTTTGACGTGTATGCTTCCATGCAGTGGCATAATGCGTCAAATCCAACAGATGCAAGTACATGTTTTGGCATTGTCATCATGCATTCTGGATCAACAATGGATACTTTTGCAACGATTGCATTACAACGTAAGGATTTCTTATCTCCATTTTCCGGATTTGTAAGAACTGCAAATCCATTTCCTTCGGATCCTGTTCCACATGTTGTAGGAATTAAAATCAATGGTAATGCTTTATCACTTTGTAATCTGTTATAAATGTAATCGTTGATATCTCCGTCATTGATACTTAAGAATGCGATTGCTTTTGCACAATCCATGATGCTTCCGCCACCGATCGCTACAACGACATCACATCCATTTGCCTTAGCAAAATCAGCACCTTCCATCGCCGTTGTTGTTAATGGATTCTGTGCAACTTTATCAAATAGTACATGGTCAATTCCTGCTTTAGACAGACTGTTTGCTACTTTATCATATAAACCAGATTTCTTTGCACTGCTTCTTCCCGTTACGATCAGTGCTTTTTTACCATATGGTTTTGTAAGCTCTCCTGTTTCTAAGACTTTACCGCTTCCAAATGCAATATTGACTGGAAGGAAGTAGTTAAAGTTAATTGCTGGCTGTACTTCTACTACATTTTCGGTAGCATTGACAGCTCCAAGTGCTTCTTCGAAAGTATGATCTTCTTCCACTGTTTCTTCTTCATCAACGGCAACATCGATGTGAGATCCAAATTTTTCTTTGTATTTTAATTTACATACAATGAAGAAGATAATTCCAAGAACAGCCCATCCACCAGCCATTGCCCATTCCTGTGGTACAAGGTTTGACCCTGATCCTGGGATAATATACATCGCGACCATAAATCCTGACATTAAGACTGCCAATACACCAACAATCTTATAATGTTTTACTTTGTATGGACGTGCCATTTCTGGTGCTTTCTTTCTTAAGATGATGAAAGATAAGGAAACCATACAGTATGCAAGACAGCATCCAAAGTTACCTGCATCGACGATCCATACTAACATTTTACGTCCAAATAATGGAGCTAATATGGATAATCCACCGATCAAGTATAATGCATTCACTGGTGTTTTGTGTGTTTTATGTAATTTGCGGAAAGTTCTTGGAATCATATAAGATTCAGCCATAGAATACATTGCACGGCTACCACCAATTAAAAAGGAGTTCCAACTTGTAACGATTCCACACATACCACCGACGATCAATACTTTTGACATGATACTGCTGTGGAATGCTTTTGCCATTGCATCAGCTGTAACAAGTCCTGATCCTGCCTGTGAAGATGAAATATCAGATGGACTCATAACATAACCAACACCTAAGATGATCAGCGCATAAAATGCAACTGCTAGTACGATAGATAAGATCATGATCATACCGATTTTTTTAAGCGGCACATTGATCTCTTCTGCTGCCTGTGGGATAACATCAAATCCAATAAAGAAGAATGGTGTCATAACCGCAACACTCATGATCGCTTTCATAGTAGTTGACGCACTATCTCCTGCAAATAATTGTGGTGTTAAATTGCTGGCATCTCCACTGACTACAGATGCTACGATCAGAAGGATTCCAACTCCACCAATGATCACTGTTAAAACTGTCTGTAAAGTTGCAGCTGTCTTCGCACCTTTGATATTGATAAATGTGATAAAGAATGCTACGATCATCGCAACTGCAAGCCATGATGCATAAATATCAAATCCTGCAACAGTATACAGATATCCTTTTAAGAATCCAGGATAAATATAAGTGATAATTGTAGGAAGTGCACATGCTTCAAAACATACAACACTGACATATCCTAAAATGATCGCCCACGTACAGATAAATGAACCAACCGGTCCCATTGCCTTGTAACTAAATACATGTTCTCCTCCACACTGTGGCATTGCTGCAGTAAGTTCTGCATAAGTAAGTCCTACAAAGAATACCATGATACCACCGATCGCAAAACCGATGACAGCTCCTAAAACTCCACCTCGACCGATCCAGTCTCCGGTTGAAACAACCCATCCCCAACCGATCATAGCGCCAAATGCAATGACAAGAATGTCCCATGCACTAAATACTTTGTCAAATTCCGATTTTTTCTTTTCCATTATATATCATTCCTTTCTTGCCTCACATTCTGTTTAAAGTTTCGAAAGAAAAAAGGCGCTAAAAGATCCTTATCTCTTAACGCCTTTGTTAGAATGTAAATGTATTTTATTTTAGTTTTCAAATCGCAGGTCAATTAACTGCATGATATATTTTGCTGTTTTTTCAAGTCCAAGAATACTAGAATCGATCATCATATGTCTGGTACGGCAATCTCTCATATCAGAGTTTGTCATATATTCATATCTTGATTTCAGCATCCCATCATTATATTTTACAAGTTTTTGTGCCTCTTTTTGTGATACACCTTTTTGTTCCATGATATGTTTCACTTTATATTCTTCTGGTGCATATACAAAGATATTTAAGCAGTCATCCCTGTCTTTTAATATATAGTTACTACATCTTCCGATAATGACACAAGATGATTTTGCCGCCAGTTTATGAATAACCTCAAACTGTGTGTAAATAACACGGTTTGTAAGATTCGCATATCTTGGTCCAAAGGTTGTGTCAAATTCATATTTGACATTTTCTTCTCCGGAATCGGCTTTTTCTACCAGATCCCTGTCAACTCCAAGTTTCTCTACGACCTGATCTACTAAATCTCTGTCGTAAAATGGAATTCCAAGTGATTCGGCAACCATCTTTCCAATGTCCGGACCACCACTTCCGTATTCACATCCGATATTTATGATAAAATGTTTCATTTACATTCCTCCCTGATATTTTGATCTTTTTTCAAAGATATTATTTTATGCTAAGGATTCTACAGCCTCCTTCATGATCGCAAATGCTTTATCACATTCTTCTTCTGTTACGATCAATGGTGGGATTGTACGGATCACACTGCTTCCGATAGCTGTTACTAACAGTTTTCGATCAAAACATGCATGTTTAATATCAACTGCGTTTAATGTGTCATCAAATTCGATACCTGTTAATAATCCCTGGTGTCTGACCTCTTTTACATGAGGAAGTCCTTTTAATTTCTCAGCAAAGTAATCTCCAACTTTCTTTGCATTTCCAGCCAAGTCGCGATCGATCAGTTCATTAACTTCTGCTAATGCTGCTGCACAGCTGACTGGATGTCCACCAAATGTTGTTCCATGAGATCCAGGTGTAAATGCTTTAGCAACTTCTGCTGTTGCACAGATTGCTCCGATCGGCATTCCTCCACCTAAGCCTTTTGCCATGGATACGATGTCTGGTTTGATTCCATAGTTCATATAAGACATCACTGCACCTGTTCGACACCATCCTGTCTGAACTTCATCGATCAAGAGTAACATATCATTTTCATCACAAAATTCTCTTAATCCTTTCATGAATTCCTGTGTTGCTGGATGAACACCACCTTCACCCTGTACTGGCTCGATCATGATCGCGATCGTATTTTCTGTACATGCATCTTTAAATGCCTGAAGGTTATTATATGGTGCGTATGAGAATCCATAAGTCATTGGTCCAAATCCGACCTGACATCCATTTCCCGGCTGTCCTGTTGCTGACATTGCTCCGAATGTTCTTCCATGGAATCCCATCTTCGCTGTTACGATATGATAATGGTTTGGTCCGTATTTTTCGATTCCGTATTTACGAGCCATCTTGATCATTGCTTCATTTGCCTCTGTACCAGAGTTCTGATAGAAGATCTTATCCATTCCAATCGTTTCACATACTTTTTCAGCAAGCAGTGCCTGAGGAATTGTGTATGGATAGTTGAATGTATGCATGATGTCGCCAACCTGATCTTTAACTGCTGCTACAACCTTTTCATTACAGCTTCCTGCGTTATTTACTGCGATTCCTGCATAGAAATCAAGATATTCCTCACCATTTTCATCGTACATATACATATCTTTTGCTCTCTCCGCAAGGAAATCAAAACGCTCGTATGTCTCGATCATATATTTGTTTACTTTATCTTTAATATCCTGACTTGTTAATCCTGTGTCTTTTAATCTCATATCTGCTTCCTCCTCATGATGTTATTAGTTATTTAACTTCTCTGGGCCAGATTTTGTTTATCTTTTTCATTGATAAACTTTAAATAATAAAAAGAAAAGCAAGGGAAACTTATCCTGTCGGTAAGCGCCCTTGCTTAATTTCTATCCTTTATTTTGTACAACTATACAATAACACTAGAGGATTGAATTGTCAATATATCTTTGTTATTTTTTGAAATTTCTTTATTTTTATCCTCTATAATATATTTTATTATTATATTGTATATTTTTTCTTAGTGTTTTATTGTTTTTTTAATTTTTTTGTAAAATATTATATATTACATTTGTCCATTATATTGAACATATCATTTTATCATCTTACTACTTTCGTATGATACTTACCGATAATCTACAAACACACAGATAAAACTTGTCTTTTGTTGTGTTTCATTTTTATAATTATGTTTTTTATCTGTTTCAAATCGATAGATTTCCCCTTTTGTGATCTTCTGAACATCTTCACCACACTCAATCGTAAGTTCTCCATCTGTAACTGAAAGATATTCTCTTGTCTTCTCTCCATGGCTGCCACTGATATATTTGCCCCCTGGTTCGATATCAATGCGGTAAATCTCTAATTGGTGATTATCTTCATATGGAAAACATGTCCATACTTTGTATTCACCGATCATTTCTTTTGTTGGTGTCATCTGATCTGGTGTTACAAGGCAAGATTCCATTGGCGGAGCATCAATTAATTCTTGGAATTCGATTCTTAATCCGCTTGTGATCTTTCCTAAAACACCTAACGATGGATTTGCTGTTCCTTTCTCAATCTGAGCTAACATACTTTTACTAACACCTGTTTGTTCTGATAGTACATCAAGACTCATGCCCTTGGAAGTTCGAATTCTTTTTAGGTTGACAGCTACATTGTGAGATAGGTATGATTGATAATCCATAGAAGACTCCTTTTTGCTTTTATTATCAGTTTCTTCATTTCTGCGAGTTCTAATGCAAGTATTATTACTATCCTTATGTTATCTGCAATACTGCTTTAATGCAAGTGCAATTTTTTACATAACCATTCCTTTTTTTAATGTTTCTAACTCGTCTGATAAGACGTCTTCTTCTACATCATTATAACTTCAGATTATATCAAACTCACATTTTTATGTATTTCACACTTTCTAAATCCTCAACTATAATAAAGCCCATAAAACAAATCGACAATCACACCAAAAGGAGAAGACAACTATGTTAACATCAATCATTGGTTTCCCAAGAGTTGGAAACTTAAGAGAACTAAAATTTGCCACAGAAAAATATTTTAAACATCAGATCTCACAGGAACGTTTGCAAACAGTTGCGAAAGAAATCCGTGAAAAACAATGGAGATTATTAAAAGAAAATGGAATTGACCTGATCCCATCCAATGATTTCTCATTTTACGATACATTGCTTGACAGTGCAGCTTTGTTTAATATCATTCCATCTCGTTATAAAGAGTTAAATTTATCTGATCTTGATACTTACTTCGCAATGTCCCGCGGATATCAAGGAGATCACGGAGATGTTCGTGCACTTGCTATGAAAAAATGGTTTAACACGAATTATCACTACATGGTACCTGAAATTGAAGATGACACAGAAATCAAACTTACAGGTACAAAACTTTTTGATGAATTTCATGAAGCTCTTCATCTAGGAATTTTAACAAAACCTGTGATCACAGGACCATTTACTTTATTAAAATTAATTCGATATACTGGGGAAAAACAACTTCCTGATTTTGTAGAACCAATGATTCATGCATATGAGGACCTTATTTCTAAGGCTCAAGGAACAGAGATTTCATGGATTCAGTTTGATGAACCTTATTTAGTACATGATCTGTCTTCCGATGATATTGCATTGTTTAAGAAAATCTATACATTGCTTTTAGCAAAAAAAGGAATTTTAAAAGTTCTTGTTCAAACATACTTTGGTGATGTCCGTGATATTTATCATGAACTGACTTCTCTTGATTTTGATGGAATTGGACTTGATTTTATCGAAGGAAAAGAAACAAAATCTTTGATCAAAAAAGAAGGATTTCCAAAAAATAAACTTCTCTTTGTTGGAATTGTAAATGGAAAAAATATCTGGAAAAATCATTATGGAGACTCTTTAGCTACTATCACATGGCTTAAAAACTCTGAAATCTCAACTGTGATCAATACTTCTTGCTCTCTTTTACATGTTCCATACACACTGAAGAACGAAACAAAATTAGATGCTGATTATACAAAACACTTTGCTTTCGCAGAAGAAAAATTAGAAGAATTAAATGAATTGAAAATATTAAGTGATCTTGATTCTTACGAGACACATCCTGCCTTTATTAAAAACTTGGAATTATTCTCATCAAAACGTAAGAATTCTTATGATCCTGAAGTTTCAAAACGTGTATCTGAGATCACAGATCAAGATTTTACCCGACTTCCTGACTTCTTTGAACGTGAAAAGATTCAAAAAGATGTCTTTAAACTACCACTGCTTTCAACAACTACCATTGGATCTTTTCCTCAGACTTTGGATGTTAAAACAAATCGTAGTGCATTTAGAAAAGGTGAGATCAGCGAAAGTGAGTATGTTGACTTTAACCGTAAAAAGATTGCAGAGTGCGTAAAATTACAAGAAGAAATTGGATTAGATGTCCTTGTTCATGGAGAATATGAGCGAAATGATATGGTTGAATATTTCGGGCAGCAATTAAATGGTTATCTGTTTACTGAAAAAGCCTGGGTACAGTCTTATGGAACACGTTGTGTGAAACCACCGATCATCTGGGGTGACGTATCCCGTCCAGAACCTATGACTGTTTCTTGGTCTGTTTATGCACAAAGCCTTACAGATCACCCTATGAAAGGAATGTTGACTGGACCTGTTACGATCCTTAACTGGTCATTCCCTAGAGAAGATATTTCTGTCAAAGAAAGCACTTACCAGATTGCTTTAGCAATCCGTGATGAAGTTTTAGATCTCGAAGCAAATGGTATTCACATCATCCAAATTGACGAAGCTGCTCTTCGTGAAAAACTTCCTCTTCGTAAATCTGATTGGTATTGCGAATATCTTGATTGGGCAATTCCTGCCTTCCGTCTAGTACATAGCAAAGTAAAACCAGAAACACAGATTCATACACATATGTGCTATAGCGAATTTACTGATATCATTCCAGCAATTGATGATATGGATGCAGATGTGATCACTTTTGAAGCTTCCAGATCTGATCTTTTGATCCTTGATTCTCTGAAAGAAAATCATTTCAAAACAGAAGTTGGTCCTGGTGTCTATGACATTCACTCTCCACGAGTTCCTTCCGTTGAAGAAATCAAGACTGCATTAAATAAAATGTTAGATAAGATTGAAATTGAAAAGTTATGGGTAAATCCAGACTGTGGATTGAAAACACGTGGAAATGAAGAAACAACTGCAAGTCTTAAAAATCTTGTAGCTGCTGCAAAAGAATTAAGAGAAGTAAAAGATTTTTAAATTTTAAACAGAGAGGTTTTTATGTAAAAGCTCTATCAAACGTCTATTCAAATTATGACGTTTGATAGAGCCTTGTCTTTCTGCTGTCATTTCGTTATAATAGGATTAATCGAACATATATACGGGAGGAATTTTATTTTGGATCAATTATTATGCCAATTAAACCAGAAACAACTAGAAGCTGTTACATCTACAGAAGGTTTTATCCGAGTGATCGCAGGGGCCGGTTCTGGAAAAACCAGAGCGTTATCTCACAGATTTGCCTTTTTGGTTAACGAAATTGGAATTTTGCCAGGCAATATCCTTTGTGTTACTTTCACAAACAAAGCTGCTAACGAAATGAGACATCGGATTCATAATCTCATTGCTGATAACGATACTGGTTATATTAATACCTTCCATGGATTTTGTGTATCCATTCTACAGGAAGACTCCCATGCCGTACAATATCCAAAGAATTTTCTTGTTTTAGACAATCAGGATATTGATTCTATGTTAAAGATCATTTATGAGGAACGCGGACTTACACTTCGTCATAAGACATTTTCAAAGGCAAGAGATATGATCGAGATGTATAAATTAGAACGATATCCTAATTATTATCTTGATCTGATCACAATGTCCCTTGATACATTACGGCAAAAATATTTGAGGGCTACCGATGTGAATGATATCATTTTTTATGGATATTTATATCAGGAGAAGAAATGTTTTGGTCTCGATTACAACGATCTTTTGAAATTTTCTCTTTATATTTTTGAAAAGAATAAAGAGATCCGTTTAAAATGGCAGAAACGTCTGGAATACATCATGATCGATGAGTTCCAGGATATTGATAAGATTCAATATCAATTAATGAAAGTCTTATGCGGATATCATAAAAACCTCTTTATTGTAGGAGACCCAGATCAGACGATCTATTCCTGGCGTGGTGCAGATATCAACTATCTCCTTAATTTTGACAAAGCTTTCCCTGATGTTAAAACGATCATGATGAATGAAAATTATCGTTCTACTCCTCAGATCTTATCGGTATGCAATTCACTGATCGATAAGAATAAAAATCGTATGAAAAAGGACCTTCTGCCAATGTGTCATAGCAAAAATTCAGTGCTTTATTATCACGGAGATACTTCAGAAGAGGAATCTAATTGGATCGCAGATCAGATCATAAAATTACATAAAAAAGATATCTCATATAAGGATATCACGATTCTTTATCGTGCTCATTACGTTACCCGAACCTTGGAAGAGACATTGTTAAAAAAGAAAATCTCATATAGCATCTATAGTGGAATTCAATTTTTTGAGCGAATGGAAGTAAAAGACGCACTGTCTTATCTGCGTATGATCACATACAAAGATGATCTCTCTTTTTTAAGGATTGTGAATGTTCCAAAACGAAATATCGGTAAAAAACGAATGGAATTTCTTCAAGCATATGTAAATGCTCATCACTGTTCTTTTTATGAGGCATTAAAAGAATGTGTGGAAGATCCAATTTTTAAAGGAACAGATGCAAAAGATTTTATCTCATTGATCGATGCTTTTTCAGTGACTTATGAGCAACGAACAATTTCTGAAGTTTTATCTGATATTTTGGATCGAAGTGGTTATGAAGAAATGCTTCGAACTACTGGAAATCAGGAACGTCTTGATAATCTGGCTGAATTAAAACAAGCTGTTTATGATTATGAAATATCTTGTGGCGAAGAAGCTCTGCTACCTGATTATCTTGATCATATTGCCCTATTTACGAATAGTGACGTTACTGATGATTCTGACAAAGTAAAATTGATGACCGTTCATGCTGCAAAAGGATTGGAATTCCCACACGTATTCCTATGTGCATTAAATGAAGGAATTTTTCCTTCCAAGAAAACCTCTACAATTGAGGGAATGGAAGAGGAACGTCGTCTTGCATTTGTTGCAATGTCACGTGCCATGAAAAGTTTATTTTTAAGTGAATCACACGGAAAAAATTTTGATGGATCAACCCGTTACCCATCTAGATTTATTTTAGATATCGATCAAAAATTTTTAGAATACGTTAAAAAGCCAGAAGATACTCTGATCGCAGAAACCAAAAATTACATTCATTACAGTAATCGCTATTTAGATGGTTATATCGCTGAACAAACTTTTCAGGTTGGTGATAAGATCATTCATAATGTCTTTGGACAAGGTAGGATTAAATCCATCCTTTCTGATCGAAATGCATATATGATCAAATTTGAACAAATAGAAACACCTCGAATCATTTCATTTCGGGTTCCAATAAAAAGAGCTTAAGTTTTATGTAAAAGAATCCTGAGTAAATTTTTACTACTCAGGATTCTTCTTTGTATAAAGAACTAATCGTAAATATCCTATTGCTCGAAGTCCATATTGGATAAAAGATGTACTCCATCCTAATGATCCTTGTGGATTAATTGATACACGTCTGACTGTTTCAAAATCTCCTGTATAAAAACATAACATGTAATATAGATATTCGTCATCGGTTTTATTTAATAGTACTGTTCCTCATATGTACCACTACAGTCAGGATAAGAAGCAGAACGATCAGCACGATTATAAAAACCAAAACTGCCATGGACTGCGGTTGCTTCGGAAATCAATTACAGCCAGTTTTCCAGAACATCATTCAGCTTATTCATATCCAGCGGTTTCGCGATATGTCCATTCATGCCTGTATTTTTGGCCAACTGTACATCTTCTGCAAAAGCATTGGCAGTCATGGCAACAATAGGCAGTTTTCCCTTTTCACCCGGAAGGCTCCTGATTGCTGCAGTTGCCTCATAACCATTCATAACAGGCATTTGGATATCCATAAAAATAAGATCATACGAATCTTTCGGAGAAGCTTCCACTTTCTCAACTGCGATTTTTCCATTTTCTGTTGTTTCCACTTCTGCCCCTGTCATCTGCAAAATTTCAACACCAATTTCTCTGTTCAACTCATTATCCTCAACCAGCAGAATCCTTTTTTCCGTGTAGTCTGATTCTGACAGCTTCTCCAAATAATTTCTTGCTGTTTTTTCTTTTCTTCCTGAAGTAAACTGCCGCAGTGTAGCCGTCAGCCGGGAACGGAACAGGGGTTTTGCAATAAAAGCATCTATGCCCGCCGCCTTTGCTTCTTCTTCAATCTCGCTGAATTCATAGGATGTCAGTACAATGATGGTGATTTCTTTACCTATCCGTTTCCGGATCTGTCTGGCTGTTTCTATGCCATCCATATCCGGCATCTTCCAGTCTAAAATAACAGCAAAGTAATCATCTTTCAACTCATGCCGTGCATAACAGCACTCAATGGCTTCCCTGCCAGAGAGAACCCATTCACCCATAATACCGATTTCCTTTAATGTTGCAACTGTACTTTCACAGCATGTCCTATCATCATCCACAACCAGAACCGGCAGATTCATCAGATCTCTGTCCTGTTCTTTTTCTTTTTCCTGAAGCTCCAGATAAATTGTTACTGTGATTTTAGTTCCCTTGTGCAAGGTACTGTCCACTTTAATAGTGCCATTCATCAAGTTCACAATATTTCTGCTGATTGCCATTCCCAGACCAGTTCCCTGGACTCTGGTTGTCCGGTGGTCATCCGCGCGGCTGAACGGATCAAACATGATTTTCTGGAATTCCGGTGACATACCGATTCCATTATCCTCAATCGTAAATTCATAGCATCCAAGTTCCGAAAATCCATTTGGCTTTTCCTCTATGGAAAAAATAATATTCCCACCATCCGGTGTATACTTGATCGCATTACTCATCAGATTCACAAATACCTGCTGAATCCTCAAGCTGTCACCACAAACAGCCTCATGTTCAATATGATTGATGTGTATATCAAAATTATGTTTATGTTCATCAAGCACCGGTTTCGTAATTGTAATAAGATTATCTACCAGATCTGACAGATTGAAATCTTCCTGTGCCAGTGTCATTTTTCCACTTTCAATACGTGCCATATCCAATACTTCATTGATCAGCCCCAGCAGATGACGGCTTGATTCTGTAATCTTGCTGAGACATTCAATAACTCTGTCCTGACTCTCAATATTTGCTCCTGCTATTGCCGTCAGACCCACAATGGCATTCATTGGTGTCCGGATATCATGGGACATATTAGAAAGGAATTCTGTTTTCGCACGATTTGCGTTTTCTGCAGACCGATAAGCCTCTTTCAGTGCCTGACGGGATTCAATCTCTGCTTTCTTCTCCTGTGTCACATCCATGGATGCCAGCAATACCTTTTCCAGCTTTCCATTCTTCCATTCCAAGGGAATATAAGAAGCGATTTTATAAGTCTT
>OFMJ01001307.1_pt1 | contig 19021 bp, 17 predicted proteins | sample 1541801 | NCBI WGS metagenome assembly OFMJ01 (sample SAMN04209234, study PRJEB22552) | human gut metagenome | biome: gut; material: feces | host: Homo sapiens | place: USA: Oklahoma
GAGGGCCCTGCTGTTTCAGAAAAAGTACGGTGTTGACCATGTTACCGATGACTACCGGGAATGTGTATCTTCGAATGAAGTTGATATTGTCATAATTGCCACCAGGCCCAAAAGCCATTTGGAGATTCTGCAGGCCTGCATTCAATCAAAAAAACATGTACTCTGCGAAAAACCGATTTGTGATACCCTGGAATCCGGTCGTACCTTCATGGAACTTGTCAAAAAGCATCCAGAAATCAAAGTATTAATTGGCCATCTCCTGCGCTTCAACAAAACGTATCAGCATGCGGCAGAGATGATTCAAAATGGCGCCATTGGTTTTCCCATCATCTTCCGGATGGTTCAGAACCATCACACCATGAACTGGGAGCGCTACTTATCCATGCTTCGTGAAGTATCTCCTCTCATAGACTGCGGCGTCCACTATGCAGATGTGATTCACTGGTTTACCGGCGCCAAAGTAACGGATATACAGGCTATCGGCACCCGGAGTGAACCGGATGTTCCGGAGGGCCAGTATAATTACGGTCTCGTGACCCTGCGTATGTCGGACGGCTCCATCGGATATTATGAAGCAGGCTACAGCAACACCCTGTCCGCCCAGAATATCAAGGAATTTGTGGGTCCAAAAGGAAGAATACGCCTGATCTTCTCCAAAGACAGGCACGAGCATCAGGAGGAAGGTGATTTCATCGAGTATTACCAGTACCCTCAGAAAAAATATGAAGTAATTAATGTCCCCTGCAAACGAAAGCCCACCGGAGAACAATTCGATTATCTGATCCGTATGATTGAAGAAGATCTGCCGCCGGTCCCCAGCATGGAGGAGGTAATGGATGCTTTTGAAACCATGCTTACTGCGGATTCCATGATAAAACAGCATTTATAACAGCATTTATCATAGCATCTATATAAATACTATGATTTCAAAAAAAGAACGCCGGCATCCGCCGGCGTTCCAACATAAATTTTAATTTTATCTTCCATTATATCACTTATCTCTTCATCGCCTTAAACAGCGCCTGCGTAATGGCCACAGTCAAAACTCCCGCCACAATGGCCTCGGGTACTCCATTCATACAGATAATTCCCAGGATGACTGCATAGATTCCCTCAGACAGTCCTCTCGCCGCTGCTCCATACTCTTTTCCAAAACATAAGTAGATCAGATTCATTACCAGAAGTGTGTTGGTTAATGATCCGGCAACTGCCGCCGCAGCCAGAGCGATGCTTCTTCTTGCCTTGTTCGCTTTCAGGGTCCTCATAATACCTCTGAATACGTAATACGCCACGATTCCAATCAGAATTCTCGGCACCAGGCAGATCACCAGGCTCCAGAAATTCCCGCCGTACTCTCCTATCTTAATAAATGGAGAGAAGACAAACGATGTGGCATTCGGCATGTACGTGTTTTTCCACAGACTGGTCAATCCAAACACCAATCCTAAGAATCCGCCATATTTTGGTCCAAGTATAATGGCTCCAATTATGACCGGAACGTGAATGATGGTGGCATTCATGAATCCCAGCGGGATATACCCGAAAGGCGTAAATGCCATGATGATGATAATGGCCATAAAGACTGCGGCCAGTACCAGGTTGCGGGTTTTGTTCTCAATATTCATTTTTTTCCTCCTGTGCTACTGTTCTTTTCTCAAGATACAATGCAACGGTTACAAGCGCATTATACCGAGCGGAGGCCGCCGCGTCAATGGTCTTATGTGTACTTTTTCACATGCATTTTGTTAATTTACATAATGTTATCCCCAAAATGTGGATAAGTTGTTGATAACTCTCTGGATAAGCTCTTGATAACCTGTTTTTTGTTCACACCTCCCATTCAGAAGGCCTCTTAGATTCAAATCTTTCTGTCTGTGTATAAATGAACTTAGAAATATCCTCATTTTTGTGGACAACTCCCCTTCAAAATAATTATCAACACACCATAAACAACAAATTCACATATCTTACACATACTTATCCACAAAAATTTTCTATTATCATTGAAAATTGTTCCGAAATAGTATAAAATGGTTTTAGATTGGGCTAATGCGCACTATTCCCCCAAACAGGTGTGAGGGGGACTTTCCGTTATTTGCATTTTGATAGATGTAGGAGACTTGAGATGTTAGAAAAGTTAAAAGAAAAATGGGACGAAATCTTACTGAATTTGAAGGAAGAGCACGAAATTACCGATGTTTCCTTCAAAACCTGGCTTCTCCCACTGAAAGTACATTCCATAAACGGAGACACCGTAACGGTTACCGTCCCGGACGTGGAATTTTTAGGGTATATCCGTAAAAAGTACGGTTTCCTTTTAAAAATTACCATTGAAGAGGTAACAGGATTTGAATGTAACGTGGACTTCGTTGTGGAAAACCAGGTTCCGCAGGAGGAAGTTCCAAAGGCCCAGACCGGGAATACGCTGATTAACAACGCGCTTAACACGGTCAGCCAGTCGGCCATCATAAACGCCAATTTAAATCCGAAATATACATTCGATACCTTTGTAGTCGGTGCCAATAACAATCTGGCCCATGCTGCATCTTTGGCGGTTGCCGAATCCCCAGGAGAAATCTACAACCCGCTTTTTATCTATGGAGGCGTGGGACTCGGAAAAACGCATCTGATGCATTCCATCGGTCATTTTATTTTGAAAAATAACCCGAATGCAAAGGTTCTTTATGTAACGAGTGAGAAATTCACCAATGAGCTGATTGATGCCATCCGTAATAAGAACAACTTCTCTCCTACTGAGTTCCGCGATAAGTACAGGACGAACGACGTTCTGCTGATCGATGATATTCAGTTTATTATCGGCAAGGAAAGTACACAGGAAGAATTCTTCCACACGTTCAATGCATTATATGAATCCAAAAAACAGATTATTATCTCCTCAGATAAGCCGCCGAAAGAAATTGAGACGCTGGAAGAACGTCTCCGTTCCCGGTTCGAATGGGGCCTGACCGTAGACATCCAGTCTCCGGACTACGAGACGCGGATGGCCATCCTCCGAAAAAAGGAAGAGATGGAAGGCTACAACATCGATAACGAGGTAATCAAATACATTGCCACCAACATTAAATCCAATATCCGTGAGCTGGAAGGCGCCCTGACGAAAATCGTCGCTCTTTCCAGGCTGGACAACAAGGAAATCACCGTGGAGCTGGCAGAAGAAGCCCTAAAGGACATCATTTCCCCTAATGACAAGCGGGAAGTGACGCCGGAACTGGTCATCCAGGTGGTGGCGGACCATTACGGAATCACCCCCCTCGATATCTGTTCCCAGAAACGGAACAAGGAAATCGTCTATCCGCGCCAGATTGTCATGTACCTATGCCGCGAGATCGTTGGAACGCCGCTCCAGCTGATCGGAAAGTATCTGGGAGGCCGCGACCATACGACCATTATCCATGGAATTGAAAAGATAAAGGCCGATATTGGCAAGAATGATAACAATTTAATAAACACTCTTGATATCCTCAAGAAAAAACTCAGCCCACAGTAGCTTCATCCACAATTTCATGTGAATTGGATGTTGATTACCTGTGGATAACCAAGGGGTTCTTTTCCGTTCTCAGGCTCATGTGGATAACCTGAGAGTTTTCCTGAAGTATTGTGGACGTTATACACACTCTTATTCACAGGGAAAAGCCTGTCCCCCTATGAGGTTTTAAGGCTTTTACACATACCCACAGCCCCTACTACTAATACGACGGAATTTATCTATTTATCTATCTATAAAATTCGTGAATTTACTGAAAAGGAGTTATCAACAATTATGAAGCTGACATTTCAACAGGATGCCATTTTAAACGGCATCAACATCGTTTTAAAAGCAGTTCCATCCAAGACAACCATGTCGATCTTAGAATGCATCTTCATCGATGCCAGCGGTTCAGAGATCAAACTGACAGCCAACGATATGGAACTCGGTATTGAAACTAAAGTAGAAGGAACCATCCATGAACGCGGAAAGATCGCTCTGGATGCCAAGCTGTTATCCGAAATCGTTAGAAAGCTTTCATCCGCAGGTGACTCTGTCGTTACCATTGAAAGCGATGAGAAATTCACCACCACGATTTCCTGCGAAAAATCCGTATTCCATATCCAGGGACGTGACGGAGAAGAATTTGCATACCTTCCCTATATAGAAAGAGATAATTACATCTGCCTTTCCCAGTTCACACTGAAGGAAGTCATCCGCCAGACCATTTTCTCCATTGCTCCCAACGACAGCAATAAGATGATGACCGGTGAATTATTCCAGGTATCGGGAAGTCAGTTAAAGGTCGTTTCTCTGGATGGCCACCGTATTTCCATCCGGAACGTAGAATTAAAAGATACGTACCATGATATAAAAGTCATCGTTCCTGGCAAGACTCTCAGTGAGGTCAGCAAGATTCTGGGCGGCGACAACGAAAAAGAAGTGCTGATATTCTTCAGCAGCAACCATATTTTATTTGAATTTGACGATACCATCGTGGTATCCCGACTGATCGAGGGCGAGTATTTCCGGATCGACCAGATGCTGTCCAGCGATTACGAGACCAAGATCACGGTCAATAAGCGGGAACTCTTAGACTCCATCGAGAGAGCGACCATCCTGATCCGTGAGAACGATAAGAAGCCCTTAATCATCAATGTGGTGGATCAGGAGCTGCAGCTTAAGATGAATTCCAGCTTCGGATCCATGAACGCCGAAGTGACGGCCCATAAGACAGGAAGTGACATCATGATCGGCTTTAATCCAAAGTTCCTGATTGATGCGCTCAGAATTATTGATGACGAAGAAGTAACTCTTTATATGCTGAATCCGAAATCCCCATGCTTTATCAGGGATGAAGAAGGAAAATATATCTATTTAATTCTTCCGGTCAACTTCAACGCCGCATCCGTTTAGGATGACGGAGTGAAAAAAGGAGAAATAATGGAAATAATCAAGTTAAGAGATGAATACATCAAGCTTGGCCAGGCCCTGAAAGCAGCGGGTCTGGTCGGCTCCGGCGTGGATGCAAAATACGTAATAGAGGAAGCCTTAGTCAAAGTAAACGGCAGGACTGAGCTTCAGCGCGGCAAAAAACTGAGAGCCGGAGACATCGTCGAGTACGACGGAAAGACGATTAAAATCGAGGAATAAGAGAAGTCCATGATTATCGAGTCAATAGAGCTTAAAAATTACAGAAATTACGATAAACTACATATGGATTTCAGTCATGGGACCAACATCCTTTATGGAGATAATGCCCAGGGGAAAACCAATATCTTAGAAGCAATCTATGTCTGTGCTACGACAAAATCCCACAGGGGAAGCAAAGATAAGGAAATTATACAGTTTGACAGGGATGAGTCGCATATCAAATTAAACGTCAGAAAAAGAGATGTCCCATACAGGATCGACATGCATTTAAAGAAAAACAGAGCAAAAGGCGTGGCGGTCAACGGCGTTCCGATCAAGAAGGCCAGTGAACTGTTTGGGATTGTCAATGTTGTATTTTTTTCTCCGGAAGACTTAAATCTCATAAAAAACGGCCCCGCCGAAAGAAGGCGGTTTATTGACTTGGAGTTATGTCAACTAAATAAGCTGTATGTTCATTCTCTGGTACAGTACAATAAGATTGTGACCCAGAGAAACAAGCTGTTGAAGGACATCATGTTCCGGCCGGACTATGAGGAGACTCTGGATATCTGGGATATGCAGCTGGTCCAGTACGGACGGGAGGTAATCCGGTGCCGGGAGGCCTTTGTAGGTCAGTTAAATGATTTGATCGGCGGCATCCACCGGCAGCTGTCAGGAGAAAAAGAATCTTTACATATCAGCTATGAGCCAAATGTCACAGTCGATATGTTTGAAGATACATTAAGAAAAAGCAGGCCTTCGGATTTAAAGCAGAGGACGACGCTGACTGGACCCCATAGAGATGATTTAAGCTTTATCATCAATGATATCGATATCAGGCGGTTTGGTTCCCAGGGACAGCAGAGGACGGCTGCGTTATCTTTAAAGCTTGCAGAAATTGAACTCGTCAAAAAAATAGTAAATGATTATCCAATCCTTTTGCTGGATGATGTGTTATCTGAGCTGGATGGCAGCAGACAGAATCACTTGTTATCGGGAATTAATCATATACAGACCATGATCACCTGCACGGGACTGGAGGATTTTGTCAATAACCGGTTCCGGATCGATAAGATCTTCAAGGTTGTGAGTGGTGAAGTTTACAGTGAGAATTAGGAGGAATTCATGATTATGAGCGCTTTGAATGAAGAATATGGTGCAGATCAAATCCAGATACTAGAAGGGCTTGAGGCGGTCAGAAAGAGACCGGGTATGTACATTGGCAGTACTTCCGTAAGGGGACTCCATCACCTTGTATATGAGATTGTCGATAATGCGGTGGATGAGGCTCTGGCCGGCTACTGTGATACGATTTATGTAACCATTAATGAGGACAATTCCATTACGGTTGTCGATGACGGCCGGGGCATCCCGGTAGGCATCCAGAAAAAGGCCGGAATACCAGCGGTAGAGGTAGCATTTACCATCCTCCACGCGGGCGGTAAATTTGGCGGCGGGGGATACAAGGTGTCCGGCGGCCTTCACGGCGTTGGCGCATCCGTCGTAAACGCGCTGTCCAACTGGCTGGAAGTCGAGATCACTCAGAATGGAAAGACGTATAAACAGCGTTATGAAAAGGGAAAGACCATGTACCCCCTCAAGGTCATCAGAGAGGCAGGTCCGGATGAACATGGTACGAAGGTTACCTTCCTTCCGGACGATACCATTTTCGAGGAAACCGTGTTTGATTATGATACTCTGAAGATTCGTCTGAGGGAGACCGCGTTCTTAACAAAGAACTTAAAGATTATATTGAGAGACAACCGGGAAGAGAAGCACGAGCATGTATTCCATTACGAAGGCGGTATCAAGGAGTTTGTCACTTATTTAAACCGTGGCAAGTCTGCGCTTTACGATCAGGTATTTTACTGTGAGGGGTCCAAGGACGGTGTGTACGTGGAGATATCCATGCAGCACAACGACTCCTATACGGAGAATATCTACAGCTTTGTGAACAACATCAATACACCTGAGGGCGGAACCCATCTATCAGGATTTAAAAATGCCCTTACCAATACACTGAACGACTATGCGAGAAACAACAAGCTGCTGAAGGAGAGCGAGTCCAATCTTTCCGGTGAGGACATCCGGGAGGGCTTAACCGCCATCATCAGCGTGAAGATCGAGGAACCTCAGTTTGAAGGCCAGACGAAGCAGAAGCTGGGCAACAGTGAGGCGAGAGGCGCCGTGGACAGTATTTTAAGGGAGCAGTTTACGTATTTCCTGGAGCAGAATCCGACGGTGGCCAAGACGATCTGTGACAAGTCCATCCTGGCTCAGCGTGCCCGCGCGGCCGCAAGAAAGGCCAGAGACTTGACGAGAAGAAAGACGGCACTCGAGGGCATGGCTCTTCCGGGCAAGCTGGCAGACTGTTCTGACAAGAATCCGGAAAACTGTGAGATTTATATCGTCGAGGGAGATTCCGCCGGCGGTTCCGCAAAGACGGCCCGTTCCAGAGATACCCAGGCCATCCTTCCTCTTCGAGGCAAGATTTTGAACGTGGAGAAGGCCAGACTGGACCGTATCTACTCCAATGCGGAAATTAAAGCAATGATTACAGCGTTCGGTACCGGAATTCATGAGGATTTCGATATCTCGAGGCTTCGCTATAACAAGATTATTATCATGACCGATGCCGATGTGGATGGAGCGCATATCAGTACGCTTCTCCTGACCTTCCTTTACCGTTTCATGCCGGAGTTAATCAAACAGGGCCATGTCTATCTGGCTCAGCCGCCGTTATACAAGGTGGAAAAGAATAAGAAGGTATGGTACGCGTACAGCGATGAAGAGTTAAACAACATCCTGAAGGAAATCGGACGTGATACCAATAATAAGATACAGCGTTATAAAGGTCTGGGAGAGATGGATGCCGAGCAGCTCTGGGAGACGACCATGGATCCTGAACGCAGGATTCTGCTTCGTGTCTCTTATGACGAGGAGACTGCGTCGGAGATTGACCTGACATTTACGACACTGATGGGAGACCAGGTAGAGCCGAGACGTGAATTCATCGAGGCCAACGCCAAGTACGGCAATCTGGATATCTAAAAAACAATTAATATTGCGTTATAAAGGAGAAGAAATATGGAACCAAATATCTTTGATAAGGTTCATGAGGTAGATTTGAAAAAGACCATGGAAAAGTCGTATATCGACTATGCCATGAGTGTTATCGCTGCCCGTGCGCTTCCTGATGTAAGGGATGGTTTGAAGCCGGTTCAGCGAAGAGTCTTATTCTCAATGATCGAACTGAATAACGGACCAGATAAACCCCATCGTAAATGTGCCCGTATCGTCGGTGATACCATGGGTAAATACCATCCGCACGGCGACAGCTCTATCTACGGAGCTTTGGTAAATATGGCGCAGGAGTGGTCCACCAGATATCCTCTGGTAGACGGCCATGGCAACTTTGGTTCTGTCGATGGTGACGGAGCGGCGGCCATGCGATACACGGAGGCGCGTCTGAGCAAGGTCTCCATGGAGATGCTGGCCGATATCGGCAAGAATACCGTTGATTTCACACCGAACTTCGATGAGACCGAGAAGGAACCGGTTGTTCTTCCGGCCAGATTTCCGAATCTTCTGGTCAACGGAACATCGGGTATCGCCGTAGGTATGGCGACCAACATCCCGCCTCATAACTTAAGAGAAGTGATCGGCGCTGTTGTTAAAGTTATTGATAATCAGGTAGAGGAAAACAGAGAGACCGAGATGGAAGAGGTCCTTGAGATCATCAAGGGGCCGGATTTCCCCACAGGTGCAACCATCCTGGGAAAGATGGGGATCGAAGAGGCTTACCGCACAGGACGCGGAAAGATAAGAGTCCGCGCCGTAACGGATATCGAGACGCTTCCCAACGGAAAGAGCCGTATTATCGTAACAGAACTTCCTTACATGGTTAATAAGGCCCGTCTGATCGAAAAGATGGCGGAGCTTGCAAAAGAGAAGAAAATCGATGGAATCACGGATTTACGAGATGAGTCTGACCGTACCGGTATGAGAATCGTCATCGAACTTCGCCGTGATGTCAATGCCAATGTTATTTTAAACCAGCTTTTAAAACATACCCAGTTACAGGATACATTCGGTGTCATTATGCTGGCGCTTGTCAATAACGAGCCTCGTGTCTTAAATTTGATGCAGATGCTCAAGCTGTATTTAGCGCACCAGAAGGAAGTCGTAACCAGAAGGACCCAGTACGACTTAAACAAGGCGGAAGAGCGCGCTCATATTTTACAGGGCTTGCTGATCGCTCTTGATAATATCGATGAAGTCATCCGGATTATCCGTAATTCGCAGAACGTTCAGATTGCGAAGGCAGAACTCATGGAGCGCTTTGGCTTAAGTGATGTTCAGTCCCAGGCGATCGTGGATATGCGTCTCCGCGCTCTTACAGGTCTGGAACGTGAGAAGCTGGAGAACGAATTTAAGGAACTGGAAGCGAAGATAGAGGAGTTGAGAGCCATTCTTGCAGATGAGAAGAAGCTTCTTGGCGTAATCCGGGAAGAGATCATGCTGATCTCTGATAAATACGGGGATGACAGAAGAACCTCCATCGGATTCGATGAATTCGACATGTCCATGGAAGACTTAATTCCGGATGAGAGCACCATCGTTGCCATGACTAAGCTGGGCTATATCAAGAGAATGTCCGTGGACAACTTTAGGAGCCAGAACAGAGGCGGTAAGGGAATCAAGGGAATGCAGACCATCGATCAGGATTATATCGAAGATCTGATTATGACCACCAACCACCACTATATCATGTTCTTTACCAATACAGGACGTGTATACAGGCTTAAGACGTATGCAATTCCGGAGGGAAGCAGGACGGCCAGAGGCACGGCGATTATCAATCTGCTTCAGCTGCTTCCGGGAGAGAGCATTACCGCCATCATCCCGATGAAGGAATACGACGACGACAAGTTCTTATTTATGGCGACAAAGAACGGTATGGTAAAGAAAACCCCGATGATGGAATACGCCAATGTCAGAAAGAACGGACTTCAGGCCATTGTACTTCGCGAGGATGACGAACTCATCGAGGTAAAGGCAACCGATAATTCAAAGGATATTTTCCTGATTACGAAGATGGGACAGTGTATCCGTTTCAATGAGACCGATGTCCGTGTAACGGGACGTGTATCCATGGGTGTAATCGGCATGAAGCTTAACGATGATGACGAGGTCGTAGGCATGCAGATGGATACGCAGGGTGAGAAGCTGTTAATCGTATCCGAAAACGGTATGGGCAAACGTACCCCGATCGACGAATTTACCCCGCAGAAGAGAGGCGGAAAGGGTGTACTCTGCTATAAGATCACAGAGAAGACCGGTATGATCGTGGGAGCGAAGCTGGTGAATGACGATCACGATATTATGATTATCACCAATGAGGGAATTGTAATCAGAATTACCGTGGAAGACATCTCCGTAATCGGGCGCAACACCTCAGGTGTGAAGCTTATGAATATCGATCAGGAATCCGATATCCGCGTGGCAAGTATTGCCAAGGTCCGTGATGACGGAAGCAAATCAGAGGGCGAAGGCATGGAAGATCTGGATCTGGAAGATGAAGAGACCGCTCCGGAAACCGAAGAATAAAAGGCCGCAGCGGAAAACTTAACATTTTTTTAATAGAAATTTCCCGTTCTTTATATTATAATAATACCATCAATAAAGGGGAGTAGCCGGCATAACCTTATGGATTCCTGTGCGTCAGTACGATTAATGAACGCTTTAACAAGACAAGTGAGATAAGATGTAGTCGCACTCTGTCGAATTACCGGGCGTGGATTGAAAAACAAATAATCCGCTGGGAATTGAAATGGCAAGACTTTTATTGCAGTGTGGAGTAATCCATGCTGTAATAAAAGTCTTTTTTTCTTAGGAAAATGCCGGAATACCCAACCCAATTAAAGGAGGAATTAAGCTTGGACAGTGACCCAGGCGCGGCTGCGATAGCCGCACAGATTTTACTATTAATAGCCCTTACCATGATGAATGCATTTTTCGCAGGGGCAGAAATGGCAGTTGTATCTGTCAACAAAAACAAGATCCGGATGCTCGCCGACAATGGCAATAAAAAGGCGGCCCTGATTCAAAAACTATCAGAAAACTCCACAGGATTTCTGTCAACCATCCAGGTAGCAATCACGTTTGCCGGATTTTTTTCCAGTGCATCCGCGGCGACCGGTATTTCACAGATACTGGGAAACCGCATGGCGCAGTCAGGAATTCCCTACAGCCAGAGCATAGCGATGGTGGTGGTTACGATCATCCTGTCTTATTTCAACCTGGTGTTTGGTGAACTGGTGCCGAAAAGGGTTGCGCTGCAGAAGGCGGAGGCCTTCAGCCTGTTTGCCGTTAAGCCTATTTATATCATTTCTAAGATCATGGCCCCGTTTATCGCCCTGTTGTCCGCGTCCACCAACGGAATATTAAGGCTTCTGGGACTTAAGACGGAGAACCTGGAAGAGGAGGTTTCTGAAGAAGAGATCCGTTCCATGCTCCAGACCGGCCGGGAAAGCGGCGTGTTCAATGAAATTGAACAGGATATGATAACCTCCATCTTTTTATTTGACGATAAGAAGGCGAGAGAAATCATGACTCCGCGCCAGGACATGATTGCAGTGGATTTAAGTACGCCTCTGCTGTCCAGCATCGACGAAATACTAAGCAGCAGACACTCCAGAATCCCGGTTTATGAGGATGAGATTGACAATATAGTGGGAATCCTGTTTATGAAGGATTTTATCATAGAAGCGAATAAGAAGCCCGTCAGGGAAATCGATATTCGCGCTATCATGCAGAAACCGTATTTTATTCCTGAAAACAGGAAGACGGATAAATTATTTCAGGAGATGCAGAAGAACAAGCTGAAGATGGCTGTGCTCGTCGACGAGTACGGCGGCGTGTCGGGGATTGTGACCATGGAAGACTTAATCGAGGAGATTGTGGGCGATTTACACGACGAGTATGAAGACGTGGAGCCGGAGCTTGTGGAGGTGGAACCCCATGTGTACCAGGCGGCCGGAAGCATCCTCCTGTACGATTTAAATGAGGTTCTTCACGAGGAGATCGAGAGCTCCTGCGATACCCTTTCAGGCTATCTGATCGAATGTCTCGGATACATACCGAATGACAAACAGATGCCTATAGAGCTGTATGAGGATGGCATCCATTACACCATCCTCAAGATGAATGAAAAGGTGATAAAGACGGTAAAAATAGAACTAAACCGGGAGAAAGAAAAGGGACAATAAAAATTAGGACAATAGAGAAAACAGGAGGATGGAAATGGAATTCTTATTAGAGGGAATTATGTCTGTTACTTGGCAGCAAATACTCATGTATCTGGTGGGAATCATCCTGATATGGCTTGCAATTAAAAAAGAGTATGAACCGGCGCTGCTTCTGCCCATGGGATTCGGTGCAATTCTGGTGAATCTGCCGAATACAGGGGTCATCAATCAGGTGCTGGCCGGTGTCGGCGACACCAACGGAATTATAGAATGGCTGTTTCATGTGGGGATTGAAGCGTCTGAGGCGCTTCCCATCCTCCTGTTTATCGGAATCGGAGCCATGATCGATTTCGGCCCCCTGCTGTCCCAGCCGGTGATGTTCTTATTCGGTGCGGCCGCTCAGCTGGGAATCTTTATCGCGATCTGTGCGGCGGTACTGCTGGGATTTGATTTGAAAGACGCAGCATCCATCGGAATCATCGGCGCGGCAGATGGACCGACCTCCATCCTCGTGTCCCAGATTCTCCATTCAAAATATATTGGAGCCATAGCGGTGGCCGCCTACTCCTACATGGCCCTGGTGCCGATTGTACAGCCATTTGCCATCAGGCTGGTCACGACAAAGAAGGAGAGAACCATCCATATGGAGTATAAGCCTGGGGGCGTTTCGAAGGCCATGAGGATAGCATTTCCAATCGTTGTGACTATTATTGTAGGCATGATCGCCCCGATGTCGGTGGCCCTTGTGGGATTCTTAATGTTTGGCAACCTGTTGAGGGAATGCGGCGTTCTCGGCAATCTTTCCGACACGGCTCAGAACGGGCTCGCCAATTTAATCACCCTTCTACTGGGAATTACGATCTCCTTCAGCATGCGTGCGGATGCGTTTGTGAGAGTCGATACGCTGATGATTATGGGCATTGGCCTGATTGCCTTTGTATTTGACACCATAGGCGGCGTGCTGTTTGCCAAAATATTAAATCTGTTCCGTAAAGAGAAAATCAATCCGATGATCGGCGCGGCCGGAATATCCGCGTTCCCCATGTCTGCCAGAGTAGTACAGAAGATGGCCCAGAAAGAGGAGCCGGGGAATATTATCCTGATGCACGCAGTCGGCGCCAATGTGTCCGGACAGATCGCCTCAGTCATAGCAGGCGGCCTTGTCATCAGCCTTGTGACCAGGTTCTTATAGGAGGGAAAGACGATGATGGAAAATTTCTTAATAGCTTTGGAAATCATGGGAAAAGGGATGGGCGGAATCTTTGTATCCATCCTGATCATTATGGGCTGTGTAGTAATCATGGGTAAAATATTAAAATAAATTTGTTTAAAAATTCTTTTGGTTTGGACTTGACAAAAAAAACTGTAACTGATAGTATTACATTATAAACTGAAACAATAATAATTACAGATTGAAGTTTCAGAGAAGAGTATGAATCAGACAGGGGGCGAATCACATGACAAGTGAATTTGCAATAGCGGTCCACGCCTTGGTATATTTGAATCACCGTCAGGAAACCATATCCAGCGAGGCACTGGCATCCAACGTATGCACCAATCCGGCCAGAGTGAGAAAGGTCATGGCCAAGTTAAAAAAGGCCGGGATCATTTCAACAAAAGAGGGGCTGGAAGGCGGATACCATTTTGAAAAAGACTCATCCTGCGTGAATTTAAGGCAGGTATGCGATGCCCTGGAGGTCGATTTTGTATCGGCTTCATGGAAATCAGGCGACAAGGAAATGGACTGCATGATCGCATCCGGTATGGCGGCCATCATGGATGGAATCTATGCGGATCTCGATGAATTATGCCGGAAGCGGCTGGAAAGCATTACGATCGCTTCGATTGAAGCGAAGATATTCAAGAAAGAATAACAAGGATTCAAAATATGGCTTGAAAGAAGAGCCAGGATTGAGAACGCTGGAAATAAAACAAAAAACGTGGTAAGCCCGATTGGATCAACATCCTCTGATCGGGATTACCACGTTTTTTATCTGTTCCTTGTTTTTATCTGTTCCTTTCACCCGAAAGATATTACTCCAGATTAAGCTTCCTGGTAAAGATATAATCTGTTATTGCATAAAATCCCGCTGTGCAGGCCACGCTGAAGATGGTGGTGAACAGCATATAATTCTTAACCGTCTGAACGGCGTACTCCGAATTGCTGATAAGAGGAGAGGAGTAACCGCATATGGAGAAATAAACGCTGCTGATAATCTGCATTACCACATAGATAACAAAGTAAGAGATTATAGCCCAGAGGACTCTGTGTTTCCGGAACAAGTGACCAAGCGCGATCGCCGCATACAGCATCAGAGGTCCGGAAATCAGACCGGCGATGCAGGTAATGGTGACTTCAATCAGGAAAATCGGCATATTCAGGTAATTTGATGCCTCCCGATAGAGATTTCCAAAATCACGGAGCAGCTGCTGGAGATCAGTCAGTTTGAAGTTCAGGTGTCCGGTAAAAAAGATGAAGATGGATAAGATAAACAGTACACCGGCGATAATCTCCCACAGGACGGCGGACAATAGCTTTGCATTGATCAGAGTGCTCATCTTCACAGGAAGTGTGTTGGTTAAGTATCCCTGATCACTCACCATGGTTTTATAAAAGTGCATGACGATAAATACGGAAGTCATGACAAACAGGGCGATGATATAGATGAAATACAGGACGAAAAAGATTACCGTAATCGTTTCCATCAGCCTGTTGTTTCCCAGAATCGCACTGTAGCTGGTTTCAAATGTAAATTTGCACAGAAGCGTAATGGCAATGAATCCGATCATCAGCGGTAAAAATAATCGGGATGTGGATTTCATTTCATGTTTGAATACTTTACCTAGCATTTGAACACCTCCCTGAACAGAGCATCTACAGATTTACCGTTTTCTTCCCGGATTGCATCGACAGAACTGGTCAGAACAATCGTTCCATCCTTGATAAAGATGATGTCATCCAGAACTGGTTCAATATCGGAAATTAAATGGGTGGAAATAATAATGGAACCCTGTTCATTGTAATTCGATAATATGGTATTTAAAATATAGTCTCTGGCTGCCGGGTCGACACCGCCGATCGGTTCATCCAGAAGATAAAGATCGGCGTTTCGGCTCATGACCAGAATCAGCTGAACCTTTTCCTTCGTTCCTTTGGATAGCGTTTTCAGCCGGCTCTTCGGATCGATGTTCAGACGTTTTAACATCTCGTAAGCCTTGTTTAAATCAAAATTGTCATAAAAATCGTGAAAGTAGTCGAGAATCTGGTTGATTCTCAGCCCGTCATTTAAGTAATTCTTATCAGGCAGGTAGGAGACTCTCCGTTTCGTCTCGACACTGACCGGAAGATCGCAGATGGTGATCGTTCCGGTTGTCGGCGTTAACAGGCCTGTGGCCAGCTTGATAAATGTAGACTTGCCGCTTCCGTTAGGACCCAGAAGCCCTACGATTCTGCCTGGTTCGATGGTGAAATTCACATCATCGAGAGCCGTTAAAGAGCCAAATTTTTTTGTAATATGGCTGCACTGTAGTATAGAATTCATTGACTCATCTCCTTTGCCGCTTTTTCTACTAATTTCAATGTATCCCCCGGTTTCAGGCCAAGGCTGTTCATGACCTTAAAAAATTCTTTGATTTTTTCTTCTGCAATCTCTTCTTTTACATGTTCAATCATTGCCGTGTCCTCCGTGACGAAACGTCCCGATGTTCTTTGAGAATAGATAATACCGCTTTGTTCCAGCTCCGATAACGCCTTCTGCATCGTATTGGGATTGACAGAAGCGTCTGCCGCCAGTTCCCTGACAGATGGCAGGCGGCTGCCCGCCGCATAGATGCCTGATATAATCCGAAGACGTATCTGCTCCAAAAGCTGAGTATAGATTGGTCTGTCATTTTCAAAATGCCATGTCATTCGCTCACCTCCATTTGTATTACTGTACTAATTACTTAATACAATAATACACCACGATCCATCCATTGTCAAGAGTAACTGCAAAAGAAATAACACATGATTATACTTGATTTCAACGGATCAATCCCTTATAGTTAGTAAAAGAGAGTGATGGATTTCATCATTTATATGGAGGAATCGTATGATAAGAACCATTCAGGCTGAAGAGATAACAAGAAATATTAAAGAAATGTGTATAGAAGCGAACCATGTTCTGTCGGACGACATGAAGAATGTATTCTGCGATGCGGTAAGACGGGAGAGGTCGCCGCTGGGAAGGCAGATCTTAGAGCAGCTGGAAGAAAATTTAAAAATTGCCGGGGAAGACAGGATTCCCATCTGCCAGGATACTGGTATGGCTGTCATTTTCCTGAAAATAGGACAGGACGTACATATAGAAGGAGGCAGCCTGGCCGACGCGGTGAATCAGGGCGTGCACGACGGATATGTGGAAGGTTATCTTCGTAAATCCGTGGTAGAGCCGGTAGAGCGGATCAACACAAAGGACAACACTCCGGCTGTCATCCATTATGAGATCATGGATGGAGACCGGATTGATATCACCGTAGCGCCTAAAGGCTTTGGAAGTGAAAACATGAGCCGTATCTTTATGTTAAAGCCGGCGGATGGAATCGAAGGGATTAAGGAAGCCGTACTTACTGCAGTCCGTGATGCAGGCCCCAATGCCTGTCCCCCTATGGTAATCGGGGTGGGACTCGGCGGAACCTTCGAAAAATGTGCGGAGATGGCAAAGCATGCCCTGACCAGAAACCTGGAGGAGGAGCCTCCGGCGGGCTATGCAGGAGAGCTTGAGAAGGAACTGCTCGAAAAGGTCAACCGCCTTGGAATCGGACCGGGCGGACTCGGCGGAAGCGTCACAGCTCTGGCGGTAAACATCGAGACGTACCCCACCCATATAGCGGGCCTGCCTGTGGCGGTCAATATCTGTTGCCATGTAAACCGCCATGCGCACCGGATTATATAAGAAAGAGAAGGAGGGCTTACCACAGTATGGACCGTTATATGAAAGCACCAATTACCAAAGACGACGCAGCCGGCCTTTTAGCAGGCGATTACGTATATTTAACAGGAACCATCTATACAGCCAGGGATGCGGCACATAAGAGGATGCAGGAGACACTGGACCGGGGGCAGGAACTGCCATTTGAAATCAGCGGCAACATGATCTATTACATGGGTCCATCCCCTGCAAGAGAAGGACGACCTATCGGATCGGCAGGTCCTACGACAGCCAGCCGCATGGACCGGTATACACCGCAGCTTCTCGATATGGGGCTTGGCGGCATGATTGGAAAGGGAAAGAGAAGTAAAGAGGTGGTGGATGCCATTGTCAGAAATGGTTCCGTCTATTTTGCTGCAGTAGGAGGGGCCGGAGCGCTTCTGTCTAAGCGGATACTTTCCTCAGAGGTGATCGCTTACGATGACCTGGGCACAGAAGCGATCCGCCGTCTGGAGATAGAAGATTTCCCTGTGATTGTCGTTATCGACAGCAAAGGAAACAATCTATATGAGACCGCGATAAAAGAATACAGGGAAGAATAGTTTCTCTGTCCAATTACAATACAGAGAAACGCAGGAGGAAATCATGAACCGTATTGCGTATATGGTGCTTCGGAACTTTTTTCGGGCTCCAATATGGTTTTATCATATCTGGAAGCTGGGAAGATCAGGGGACACCCACACAGAACAGCAGCGATATGATTATATTAGGAATGTAGTGAAAACGGTAAACCGCACAGGCCGTGTGGAAGTAGAAGTCCACGGAATTCAAAATCTGCCCGAAAAAAACGGTTTTATCCTGTTTCCCAATCACCAGGGCCTGTTTGATGTTCTGGCCATTATGGAGAGCTGTCCCAATCCGCTGGGGATTGTCGTTAAGAAAGAAGCTTCTAATATTATATTGATCAAGCAGGTCATCGCGGCCATGCACGGCATGTCCATAGACCGCCAGGACGTAAAAGCATCCTTAAAGGTCATCACAAAGATGACGGAGGATGTGAAGCAGGGAAGAAATTACGTGATATTCGCCGAGGGGACTCGGAGCAGGGAAGGAAATCATCTTCTCTCTTTTAAAGGAGGAACCTTCAAGAGCGCGGTAAATGCCAGGTGTCCGATTGTGCCGGTTGCACTGATTGACTGCTTCAAACCATTCGATGTTAATTCTATTAAGAAGCAAAAGGTCCAGGTACGCTTCCTGGAACCGCTGCAGCCGGAACAATATGTTGGGTTAAGGACAATTCAAATAGCAGATATAGTACACGACAAAATTCAACAGGAAATAAATGAAAATATGGGTTGACAATCGAATTATTCTCTAGTATAATTGTCAATGCGTCTGGGAACAATCTTGTTGCAGGACGAATCATATGGAGACTATGAACTACGGAGAAATACTCAAGAGGCCGAAGAGGCGCCCCTGCTAAGGGTGTAGGTCGGGTAACCGGCGCGAGGGTTCAAATCCCTCTTTCTCCGCTCTTTTCCAAATGATTATTTTTTTGCCCTTTCGTGGAGAAAAAAGTAAAATTATGGTTGACTCGGACAAGCCGATGTGCTATAATTTAACTCCACCGCGAAAAACGGTGAAAAAAGCAAAAAAATAAATTAAAAAAGTTGTTGACAAAACAGAGACGATATGGTAATATAAACGAGTTGCTGTTGAGAACATAACAACACAAAGCACTT
>OFMJ01001313.1_pt1 | contig 18981 bp, 22 predicted proteins | sample 1541801 | NCBI WGS metagenome assembly OFMJ01 (sample SAMN04209234, study PRJEB22552) | human gut metagenome | biome: gut; material: feces | host: Homo sapiens | place: USA: Oklahoma
GAAGTATCTGGCTTTTGATCTGCTCGTAAATCGGGCCGTCATAGTTGTTTGATACCACAATTTTCACATCTCGGTCCCTCCTTCATCAGCTGGCTGATATGCTGTTATGCACATCACTATAACAGTTGTGTTATTATCTGTCAATGGCCATGTAACTGATTTTCCAAGTAAAATATTGGCAGTCGTCCTTGACAGAAAATCGAACTCATAGTACGATTATCATAATATCAGTATAGTAAGGATAAAAAATATGAAAAAAGAACATTTAGTCCGCTTTCATCAGCAGAATATCCTGGCTGCCGCGGAGAATCTTTTTTCCGAAAAGGGCGTGTGCCAGACCACCATGGACGATATTTCCAGGGCTGCGGAATACAGCAAATCAACCATATATGTTTATTTCCATAGTAAGGATGAAATATATAACTACATTATTCACAGCTACATGTGCAGTCTGAGGGATACCCTGCGTGACTGCATCCGGGAAAACCCGGATTTTGAAAGCAGGTACTTTGCGGTCTGTAACAGGCTGTGTTCCCTTTATGCCGGCAAGCCTATATATTTTACAAGTATACTGGGATATATAAGCGTTGACGAGCAGGCTTTAGCGGAAAGTGAAATCCTCCGCCGGATTTATGACGTGGGCGAGGAGATCGACGATATCCTAACCGCATGTTTTGAACAGGGAATCCGGGAAAAATACCTGCGGCAGGATCTCTCCATCCTGCCCGCTGTTTTTACCCTGTGGGCCTCGCTGGGCAGCCTGATCCCCATGGCCTATGAAAAAGAAACCTATATTGAAAACAGGATGGGAATGAAAAGGCCGGACTTTCTGCAGTACGGCTTCCGCCTGCTGCTCGCCTCACTGAAAAAGGAGGAGTGACGAATGGGAATTTTTACGGGAACCCTGTGCTTTTTATGCTTTCTCCTCCTGCTTGCCAAGGCCGCATCCAGGAAATTCGGCCCGAAAAAAGCAGACCGGCTTTTTATGAAGCTGCATAAGCCTTTATCCGCCGTGCTCTTCCTCCTCTGCCCGGTTCACATTTTTTTCGTGCTGCGGACGCCACGGGCAATGTGGTTGTCCCAGACAGCGAGGCTGTCCCAGGCAACGCGGCTGTCCCAGACGGCACGGCTGCCAGGCTATCTGTCGGGAGGCTGCCTGTTTCTGTGCAATGCTTGTTCCCATGCATCTGTCAGTCCCGGAACCGGTACATGGAAACGCCCCCGAAGGAGGAATTCCAAATGAATGAATCAAAAACCGCCCCTGAAGTCCGACAAAAAAGATGCCTGATCCTGTACTGCTCCAGTCATCATCAGAACACGGAGACCCTTGTAAAAAAAGCTGCTGCACAGCTGTCTGACATTGCTGTTATGCCTCTGTCAGAGAACTGCCTCCCGGAACTTTCCCGTTATGAGCTCATCGGCCTGGCCTCCGGCATTTATATGGGCAGGCCCCATGCCTCAATGCAGTCTTTCCTGGAGGCTCACCAAAAGGAGCTGAAGGGCCGCAGGGTTTTTACACTGCTGACCAGCGGCGCAAACCAGAAAAAATACGGCACAGCCTTTTCCTCCCTTCTGGAAGGCTATGGCTGTACCGTATTGGGGAATTACCAATGTAAAGGGTTTGATACCTTCGGCCCCTGGAAGTTTATCGGCGGGATTGCCAAGGGACATCCTGACACCAGTGACATTGCAGGTGCGCAAGCTTTTCTGCGCGGGATTCTCAGGACGCAGGCCTGATACCTGCCGCCGCCACGCATTCACACGGTCTGTGCGGGCCTATCCGCCGTAAGGCCTTTCCCCGCGTCATGCTCCAGAATTACCCGCAGCAGGATTTCCGCCGCCAGCCTGGAACCGGTCTCTGAGGCATGCTCGCCGTCAGGCGCATACATTTCCGTTTCCGGATGGGCCTGCTTATACTGCCACCATTCCTCGCCCACAGGCGCAAGCACGGCCCCCAGCTGTTCCGCCATTTCCCGGTATGCCTCCGTCAGTTTCTGCTGTCCGGCTTCATTCGTTTTCTCAGCCCAGGTCATATAGGCAACCGGTGTGCTTCCGGCTTCCTGAATCCATTGATTGATCGACTTTGCCGCTTCAAGCATGTCCTCCTTCGGCCCGAACGGATGGGCATGTTCCTGAAGGACCACATAGTCATAATGTCCATAAAGAATGTTAAATCTGACCTCCGGCTCCTTCTGATGCTGATGGAGGAACCAGCCGCCATGGGTGATCATCGTCACCTCACAGGCAATCCCCTTCTTTCTCGCAAGCTCCGCAAAAATCTCCGGCATATCATTAAAATAGGTGTGGCTGTTGCCAATAAATAAAACTCTCATTCCCTGTTTTCTCCTCTTCTTTGGCTTTCCACAGATTTTCATCCGGCAAAGCCAATACTTTTCTACTAATCCTGATGTATTAATCATAATATACCGTAGGATATTTTTCATCATAAAAATAAAGAAAGAACCGCTATGGGAACAGACGGAAAAATATTCCGCTGTGGCCGGAAACTCCAAAACAATAAAAAATGAAAAGCAGGAAGAATCGTTGGTATCATTTTCGGCTCCGCAAGATATGAAAATATAATAGCTGTGGATATTGAAGTGGAGGAAACGTACAGAAGGCGCGGCATCGCCGCTTTTCTCACAGAGCATATGCTCAACAGCTGTTCTGAAGAAAACCTGACAGTACAGTGGGACTGCGTGGAATCTAATACCGCCTCCCGCATGGCGGCAGAAAAATGCGGTTTCCATTTATTCAAGAAGCGCCCTTATTATTGGTTTTGGATATCGTAATCTGTATATGGAATAAACTGCAAAGGCACAACGTTCATTTTATGGGCAGCAAAAAAGCCTGGTAAAAACCAGGCTTTTCCATCGGAGTGACAAGACTTGAACTTGCGGCCTCTACTTCCCTAAAGTAGCGCTCTACCACCTGAGCCACACCCCGAGGCTTTCTTATGTCGTCCGGGCTTTCGCTCCAACCGACGAATGTTAGTATACAAAAAAATCCCAAATCTGTCAATATGTTTTTTTATTTTTTGCAAAAATATGTTTTGTGATTTTTTTATTATTTTTTGTCACTTATGAAAATGCCCCTAAGAAGCGTCAATGCTTTCATAAATAAACATAACTGTTCTAAAAAATAACGCTTCCCACAAAGGTATTTTCTGACCAGCAATATAAAATCATTCAGCCACTTTCCACCGTAAGATAAAGTAATATATCCACTGTAAATATATTTTTATCGCAGGTTATCTTCATATCACCATTATACTTTTTAATCATATCCTTTACGCTATCCAGTCCCAGGCCATGGTTTTCCTTATCCTCTTTTGACGTTAGAAGTTTATTGTCTGAGGTCTTAATGCAGCCACAATATGAATTGGATACACGAATAAAAAGTATCCCTTTATCCGCGGTAATTTGCAGGGACAGCCATTCCTCCGTCTGCCGTGCTGCTTCAATCGCATTATCAATAATATTTCCAAGAATAACCGCCAGCTCAAATGAACAGGTATGCAAATCCTCCGGTATTTTGACCTGAACATCAACTTTTTTAAGAATAGATACCGCTTTCTCCAGCATAAAATTGAGAATACCATCGATATCCTTATCCCCCGAACTGACATGCTCCCTGGGATTTATCATTGCCTGCTCCATTTTATCAAGATATTCCAACATTTCCGCGTTCTTATTAAGCGAAGCCATACTATACAGCTGCATAATATGATGGACCATATCATGCCGCAGCCGCCTGATTTTTTTCTGCGTCTGCGTGATTGTTTCCAACTGGCCGGAATAAACTTTTACCTTTAACTCCATCATCTCTTTTTCACGGAACTGATGATGCACTTCCATAAGCATATAATACAAATAAAATACAACGATATTGTCTCGCACTAATAGTCACTATATAGCTGCCCTCAAGATCAAGATCCACAAAATAGCTGCCTGTCAGCATATCGCTTTCCTCAAAATAGATATCGCCTTCTTCATCCTCGATCTTAATATCCAGGCTTCCTTTCTGAGTATAACCTTCTATAACAGCGGTCACCGGCGCCCCGATTTTAACATATAAGGCCAGAGCATCATCCGTAAAGTCCTGATTCTTCCTGCTCACCTCATACGGCCAGTCCGCCACAAGTTCAGGGTCAAAGGATTGTCTGTCGAGCAGCCGCCCCAAAAGCCTCAGTCCCAGGCTATTCATTTTATCTTCATACGGATTCTCCTTCACCGGCACAAAGTCAATCCTCTGGTTTGCAGTAATTTTCAAATCAAAGCTGTACCGTCTCTCACCTTCCCCATCAGATATACTGATCCAGCCTTTCCCCCTGGGAATAACTATTTCCTGGTCAATTACATCCTTGTTATTTTCCCTTTTTATAACGATTTCTTCCTCAGAGGAGCGATAAGTTATTTTCATATCGCTTTCCATAGTACCTGATATATGAATGCGGGTATCATTTTTGCCGTTATTTCCGCCAGAACCCTTTCGTCCTGATTTTCTGTCCCGGATAACGTGCCCTTAATCGTATACGCATCCTCGGTCTGCCCCATTGCATAATTTTCATCAGCACTTTCAGCACATCCTCCTATTAGGAGGAAAGCCCCCAATAAAAAACATAAAGCAGCGCTTCCATTCTTTAATCTCATAATTTCCCCAGCCGGATACGGTCACATATAACATAAAATCCAACGATTGCTTATTTCCATTGAAAAAGTATACACTGCATTATCGCCGACAAAATACAGTTTGCTACCCTTCCGGCTTCAGGAAGCCGGACAGTTCCCCGAACTTCTTCTCAGTCCCTCCATTCCTTTGCGGGCAGGCGAAAGTGTTCACGCCGCACAAAAAAAGATGCCTGAAGGAATCTCCTTAAGGAAAAAACAGCTAACCTGAAATTTCCCCCAGATTAGCTGTTCCTCTTCTATTGTTCAATTTTTACTATTTTAGATATATTTCTGAAATGATTTCAGCTCAGGATAGGCAGCCTCCCCCCCCGAAAACCGGAAAAGAATTTGCCGCGTACAGTAATTGGGCTGAAAAGCTATGTTTATCAGTGAAACAAACCGGCATAAGGATACAGTCTTCCATCCATGTCAGTTTTTATATTACAGCTTCCATTATTAAAATCACATGTCAGCTGCAGTTTAAACAAATCCACTGCCACCGATTCCACAATAACATACCAAAACTCTCTTGGCACGTATATAATCGGACAATATCCTATCAATATCTCATCTTTACTGAAAAATTCAACTAAATTTTTGTCATGGCAAAAATATTGTAAAATTTCCAAAACGTATAAATTTTTTCTCATTCGTAGTTACCGTAAATTCTATTGAAAAAAATTATACGCCAGCAGATACAGGCATTCAATATACCAATAGATAATATCCTGCAATAAAAACATTCTAAATGTTAATATTATTCGCCTCTTTAAAATAAAAGGCACAACAGGCGCAGATAATCATCTGCGCCTATTGCATATTCATATCAGACACACTCCTGCAATTCCTTCAGTTTGAACTGCTCCGCCAGATAACTTAATAACTGCGCCTATTCTGCGCCTCCACATCAGCCTGTTTTGCATTCCGGGCATTTTTTTCCACCCGGACCGATATCCCGCTAATCGTACTGGAAACCTCTTCTACGGAAACAGCCTGTTCCGGCGCGCCCCGGGCCAGGCTCTGGGCGCCGGAGGCCACCTGCTCCGAACCGGACGCCACTTCGGCGGAAGCCTGCCTGATTTGAAGCAAGGTCCCGCTCATCCTGACGTTAATCTCATGCATGGACAGCAGAAGCTGCTTCAGTTCCCCTACATAACTGCTTTCAAAATTACTGTGCACATTAAAATTACCGGACGCCATTTCCTTCAGCAAGCTGGATTCGTCACGTACGTCCACCAGGCTGTTCCCCCCTGGTCTTTCCGCTTCTCCAATGGTTTTGTCAAATGGGAATCAATCCCCAACAGCCGGCCTGTCCCTGTATCCCCGCCCCCTATACTTCCTGTTCCTGCTTTCCGCCGTCGGGAACCCGGGAAAATGATACTGTATACTTTTCTATCTGTACATAAATTTCCAGAAGCTCCATAACCTTTCTTTTTCCCTCCTGGTTGAACCTGGAAAAGGCGTCCATAATCTGTTTCTCCAAAAGATGTTCACCCATGCTCCTGCTGCCCGTAAGCGGCGTAAAATCAATGGGATCAAGCTCCAGCAGCATGCATATTTTTAACATTGTACCATAGCTCATGGTATATGCCCCGTTATTCAGCATTGACACCAGTGAACTGTAGGGTATTTCAATTCTCTGTGAAAATTTCCTCAGATTTCCATACTGCCGTTCTATTTCATTTGCCAGATTCTGCGTTTTTGGGTCATCAAATTTTCTCATCGTGTACCTCCCACACCATTTTCCCAGCTGTTCCGTTATATATCATGCCTCATACTTAAGCTTTTCCGCATACAGCCAAAAAAGCATCTCCTCCCTTGCCCCCCCATACAACAGGTTTCATCTTTATTCACATACTAATTGCATTCTAGCATGCAACGGCTGACTGCGCAATCTTTTCCGGTATATTGCCTGATTACAAAGCAGATACCTTAAGGTAAAAGCCGCCCGGACACTCTGTTCCGTTATAAAACCCTGCCGCGTTCATTTTCTTCTGCATGAGCAAAGATAACAGTTCTGGCAGCAAACACAAAATTACCACATTTTTTTCGCACTCTCATCACAATTCCATAATAATTCCATCACAATTTCTTTTTATACTACATCTATGAAACAGGAAATAAAGATTCTTTCATAAAAAAGGTGAAAAGGAGTTGACCATTATGTTTGAATATCAGAATAATAACTATGAAAACAGAAACCAGATGTATGATTATTACCAGATGCCGGAAACCGGCGGCCCGGCTTGCAACAGGCCTTCAGGCCCTAAAAAAACCGGAAAAGCAGGGAAGCTTGTAAAAAAAATCGGCGCCATAACTTTAAGCGCCGCGCTCTTCGGCAGTGTTGCCGCAGGCTCCTTCCAGGCTGTCAACACACTCATCGGCCCTACGGAGACTTCAGATAATACTGCTGCCACAGAAAACACCTCCGCCAGTCTTTTAAAGGCAGCCGCCATTCCCGGCGCAGCGTCTGAAAAGGGCAGCCTTGATGTATCGGATATTGCGGAAACCGTCATGCCCTCCATAGTTTCCATCACCAATAAATCCGTTCAGGAGATACAAAATTACTTCAGCATGTTCGGTTACGGAGGACAGACCATTCCTCAGGAAACAGAAAGCCGGGGTTCCGGCATTATCATCGGTAAAAATGATACCGAGCTTTTAATCGTAACCAACAACCATGTCATTGAAAACGCGGATACGCTTTCCGCAGGCTTCATCGACAACCAGGTTTACGAAGCAAACGTTAAGGGTACGGATCCCGCAAACGATCTGGCCGTAATTGCGGTTCCTCTTGAAAGCATTTCAGCGGATACCATGTCGCAAATTGCAGTTGCATCCATCGGTGATTCCGATTCCCTGAAAGTGGGCGAACAAGTGGTAGCCATCGGCAACGCACTGGGCTACGGCCAATCAGTCACCACAGGTATCGTAAGCGCTACGAACCGTACCATGGGCTCCAATACCCAGGTAGTAAATACCTCTGCTGACGGTTCCGCCCTGCCTACCTATATCCAGACAGATGCCGCCATCAATCCCGGCAACAGCGGAGGCGCGCTTGTTAACATGAAGGGTGAAGTCATCGGCATCAACTCCGCCAAAATGGCCAGCACCGAGGTAGAAGGCATGGGTTATGCCATCCCCATGTCAAGAGTTTCCGATATTATTGAAACCCTCATGAACGAAACCACCCGCACTAAGGTAAGCGCGGATCAGAAATCCAGCATCGGCATTTCCGGCCTTACCGTAAATGAATCTGTTAACAGCATTTATGGCATTCCTTCCGGCGTCTATGTAGCCAGCGTAACGCCAGGAAGCGGCGCAGATAAAGCCGGGATCAAAAAAGGCTATGTGATTACCGGCTTTGACGGCAAAACTATCACGCAGATTCAGGAGCTGACCGAACTTCTGCAGTACTATCCCGCCGGGGAAACCGTGGAAATCACAGTTAAAATCCCTGCCACCGGCGGAACTTATACGGAAAAAACATTATCCGTTACGCTCGGGGCGGCGGAAAACAGCAATAATACCCAAACGGAATCCGGGCAGCAAGAAGACAAAAATAATTCAATTTACTAATATCTTCTTCTGACCCTCCGGCGCATTGTCATTTCAGCAGAAATGTGCGTGTGCCGGAGTTTTTTTCACTTCATCATTTGTTATCTATGTTCAAATTTCCTTCTTCCATATTCATCCATGCAGTCCTCTTCCGGATTTTTCATGCAAAGATGTATGGCTTCGCCCGTCCCCGATTCCCAAAATATCCAGTATCTCCCCGTGGGGCCGCCGCGCATCCTCCTGAAATACATGAATCCGCCCCGAATCCCCGCACCGGTCAATATAAGCAGGGAATAAAAAACCGCACTCCGGCTTTCCCGGTTCATATTCCCCCACCAGCGGGCAAACCGCGCATATCAGATATTCAAATACCTCTTCCGATTCCCAAAGCCGCTCCTTGTCGGAAGCCTTTGCCGGGATATCATAGCAGTCATGGAAAACAAGGATTGCATACTCCGAAGCCGCATGATAATGTTCCATAACCATATCATAAAAAGTATCCATCAGAGCGTCATTCTTCAGCCCGCACGCTTTCATTGCCATAAGCATCTGCCACATACTCCCCGGTTTCTGCACGCTATCCGGGAATTCATAATCCTTCAGATTTACATTGGTTGCCGAAAAAGGAATTGTTTTGGCCAATTCCAGCTTTTTCGCTCTTTCCGGTGAAGATAATTTCAAAAAATTCGTATTAAAACTTCCCTCAAACTCTCCGTCCCTGTCCACATAACACCCTGCAATCCTCGTTATGGAAGTCCGCGAAAGCGTCATCCGCCTCGTAAGCTCCAGCATGTCTTCTCTGTTAATCATACGCTCCTCTTTCCTCACATGCATCAGAATGGGCACCCCTCATTTCTGATTGATGCCCTGCAAAAATACATTTCTTTTTTCAAATCACAGACTGCTGTGGTTTTTCACATCTGTCTACTGCATCAGCTCTTTCTTTTCAAGAATCGCCTCCACGGCAGCACAGGCCGGACAGTCACAATATTTAGCCCCGGCCGCCTTAATTTCCCTGGCATGGGCCGCAATATTTTTTGCATTGTCAGCCCCGAAAACACTGGCTCCTGCTTCGGACTGCGCAAAACTGATTAATCCGTCAACCGTCACGATATCCGCTTCCAGCTCAGCAATATACTTCGCCGTCTCCGCCGCCTCCCTGTCAGTCCCGACCGCATCCAGCCAAACCTGGGCCGCCGCTTTCGCCTCGCTGCTGCAGGATGCAGCGTCCATTAATTCATGTGTTTTTTTCACTACAAAATCCAATACTTCTCTGTCCATAACCTAATACCTTCTTTCCCCGAATTTTGCTTTTATTTTACCATAATTAACGGGTCGGCGCAATTCGGAGCTGCACTAAATTCTTTAGGTTAGAATCGATGATGGGATAAACGAAAAAGCAGTTTTGGCATTCCAGTGAACGGCCCTTTCGTTTACACCATTTTCGATTTGACCTAATTGAACAAAGTGAGTGTCCGGGGAGCCATTACCTATGGACTTTCAATCTTTTGTTCTTACCCATGATTATACAGGATTTTCCTTGCAGAAGCTACAGAAATTAAGTGTTTCCGGATAAATAGGTACGACAATAAAACCTCAAACCTTGAGGCTTCAGAAAACGTATGAAAGAACAAGATTTTAACATCTTTGTGGTATACGAAGCTGTTGTTTTCCAAGATGCCCGCCACAGGATTTACACACACAAATGTTTATCTTATAAAGCTGTTTTAATATTTCCGGCATCTCCTTGCCTCGAAGCTTCGAGAGGTACTTCCGACATCCAAGGAGATTCCGGCATAAAGTAAGCTTCTTGTGTTTGCTACGGGAACAAAGAAGTCCGTAATGCCGAATCCTGACAAAACGTTTTGGCGGTACATGCATCAGAAACCGCCGTATGAATTCAACACCGGATATGGTCATTCTTTCCATTGTCCTTTGTTTCGGTAATCTTTTACAGAAAAAGTAACGTTTTCATCGTCCATGCGGATGATGCGGTGATTACTGATGGCAATCCTATGGGTATACTTTCCAAGGTAGTCAATCACAGACCGTGCGTCGTTAAAAGTTTTGCAGCGCCTGGATATTTTGCCGTTCTACGCCCTGCTCCATCAGATGAGTTGCAAAGCTGTGACGGAGACAGTGTGGAGTTGCGTTTTTTGGAAGCTCAGCATCGGATACTGCTCGCCGCATCACTTGTTCCAGCGCACTGACGGTTAGGTAATTACCCGTAAATTTATTAGGAAACAGAATTCCACGGGAACGTCCTTTTTCAAACCAGTGTGTAAGGATGTCCAGACACCGTTCGGGAAAGCGGCAGGGAATATCTTCGGAGGCGTTGTCTTCGGCCAGAAATCCAATCTTTGGACAGACCTGCCTGTCGAGGAAAGCTATCAGGCCGTAAAAACCCTGTACCGGCTGGATCCCGGAGAATACAAGAAGAACTATGACATGATTGTGCAGCTGCTGGAGCTTGCCCCGATTTTATCTTCTCCCGCAAGAAAGCTCTCCCTGGGCCAGCGTATGAAGGCGGATATCGGTATGGCTATCCTGCATTCTCCCAGGCTTTTATACCTGGACAAGCCGACTATCGGCCTGGATATTAATATCAAGTATACCATCCGCAGTTTTCTGAGGCAGATGAATCAGGAAAATGGCGTCAGCATATTCCTCACCAGTCACGATTTGGATGATATTGATGAAATCTGTGACGACGCAATAGTCCTTTCCGGCGGAAAGCTTTTTTACAACTGTTTCTGGATACCTTGAAGCAGCAGTATGTCCATGAGCGTTCCATCAGGGTCACCGGCGTCCAGAAGTCCGATATCCGTAAATATCTTCCGGATGCCAGGATTTCCAGGAAAGGCCGCGTCACCCGCATCGATTACCCCATGCAGGCCTACGGGGCGGAAACTGTCCTGAATGCCGTATCCCAGGCCTTTGACATTGAAGATATTTCCATCCAGGCCCCGGATATCGATACGGTGGTTTCCCACATATTTTCCCGGGAAAAGGAGGCGTACGCCTTATGAGAAACTTTCTGAAGCTGACCGCAATGTCCCTGCAGAGCCAGATGTACTATCGGACCAGTTTCTTCCTTAGCGGCATGGGGCTTCACGGGATCGGCGTGGTCCTGTTCGGATTCATCAGCCTGAATTACAGCCTGATCCGGCTGGGGATTTTCCGTCCTGCGTCCATGCTGATGTGCCTTTTCTTTGTCCTCTGCGGCACCATAATCTGTATGTCCAGCTACCTGCTTACAAACAGCCTGGTCTTCTGGTACGATGCGGGCGGCAGGACCAGCATTCCTTATATGATAACCGAAATCGGCTCCTATGCCCGGTATCCGATCATGATCTATCCCAAAATCCTGCAATTTATCCTGCTCTTTGTTGTGCCCTACGCTTTTATCGGCATGGTCCCGGTAATGATCCTTACCGGGCAGCATATGCTGTCCCTGTGCGCGGCACTGGTCCTGATAAGTCTTTTCAGCCTTCTCGGCGCCAGATTTGTTTTCTACAGAGGGATTTTGCACTATGAAAGCATGGGTATGTAAGCGCCGTATAACGATAAAAAAATCCGAACCCCCATAAGAGAGTTCGGATTTAAACTTTTTGAGTGGACCCGAAGGGATTCGAACCCTCGGTCTCTGCGTTGCGAACGCAGCGCTTTCCCAGCTAAGCTACGAGCCCAAATTAATTTTCCGAAAAAAATGGAGGCAACGAGGCTCGAACTCGTGACCTTTCGCGTGTGAGGCGAACGCTCTCCCGGCTGAGCTATGTCTCCATGGGTATTATTTTACCACATTTTTCGAAATTGGCAAGAGAATGTTTGACAAAAATCCTGTAAATTTTCAGGCATTATTACCTGAAGGCCCATTTTCCGCAGTTTCCCTGGCATTTTTAGGCTGTCCTTTTTTCCCCTTAGGAGCCGGTTCGGCGCTGTATGCGTCAAGAAGCTTTTCAATCAGCAGCTTTTTCACGTATACATCAAAACTGAGCATGCAGACAAAAGAGAACAGCTGCAGGAACTTCCGCTCTTCTTCCTCCGTCTCCTTGAAGGTCTGGCCGGCTTTGGTGAATTTCTCCACCAGATCCTTCTTCAATACCTCGACCTCTTCCCTTTCCAGACTGAACACCTCATTGTAAATATCCTCCAGCGTAAGATCGGACTGCCCCTTAAAATACCGTTCCGTAATCGGCTGGAGAATGGTCTGGATATCATTTATGGACATCACACCTTTATAATAGTAAATAAAAATCAGGATCAGAACATGCTCCTTGGAATATTTCTTCTTCACAGGGGGCGGAAGCAGATTGTTCTTTGCATAGTTATTGATCATCGTCTTCGTAAGGATTTTGTCGCCGTCCGGATTCCTGGTACTGTTTTTCAGCTTGCTGTCCATCAGCGTGGTTACCTGATCCATATATAAATCAATATTGGGAATATCCTCCGGCTTTACATAATCAATTCTGTCAAGGCTTTTCAAAATGCTGTTCAGTAAATCTTCTGTCGAAATCGTCATTCTCTGCTCCTGTCTTCCGTCCTTTCATGCACGGACACCGCGGCCCGGAATTCCCAAACTGTAAATATGGAACCGGATATATGATAATATATATCTGTTCTTTATTATATAGTATCGAAAACTACATGACAAGCATAATCTTCCTGGCGCAGACATTTTTCTTTACTTTAAAACTTTAGTATGTTAAAATCGCAGTATATGAGGGACAGAAGTAAACTATATTTTGTCTTCCCTGGATAGACACAGGAATCGTACGGAGGTAAAGAAATGAACAAGAAAATAAAAACAGACGCAGTGGACCATCTGTTCGAAGCTGTTCTGAGACTGGAGAATAAGGAGGAATGCTACAGCTTTTTTGAAGATCTGTGCACCGTGAATGAACTCCTTTCCCTTTCCCAGCGTTTTGAGGTTGCCGCCATGCTGCGTGATCACAAAACCTATCTGGATATCGCAGAGAAAACCGGCGCATCCACAGCCACCATCAGCCGCGTGAACCGCTCCCTGAACTATGGAAACGATGGCTACGAACTGGTATTTTCAAGGCTGAATAAGGAAGCGTAAGCCGGGAAAATTACTGGTAAATATTTTCAGAAAATAAGTGGTATAACGTAAAAAAGCACTTTACATTCGAATATTCTTGTGATATTCTGACTATGTTGCAAGGCAACATACTAATTCTTATTTTTTTGCGGAGGTATCCTAGAATGAACAAAGGTACAGTAAAGTGGTTTAACAACCAAAAGGGTTACGGTTTCATCTCTGATGAAGCAGGACATGATGTTTTCGTACACTACTCCGGACTGAACATGGACGGCTTTAAGTCTCTGGACGAGGGAGCAGCTGTGGAATACGATGTTGTCGAAGGTGAAAAAGGACCCCAGGCTGTTAACGTAACCAAATTATAAGATCAGGCATCCTGTTGACCTGTCTTATCACGAACCATCACAATGTGCCTTTTTTGATCAAATATATATTTGTAGAATAAGCTGTACAGTTGTAATGGATTCCACCAATGGCTCCGCTTCCCCATGTACCGAAACGACCATTGAATTTAAAAAGGAGCGTTCTGAAACCGGCATCTGCCGCATCGGAACGCTCCTTTTATATCTCTGTACAAAATCATATTTTTTCACTTCCGGCCAGCCCGCCACATTTACGCGCCAGAAACCGTTAAAAGCCGCCGGAGTATCTCACAGCTCTTCTTCCGCATATGCCTGTACCCTGTCAAAATCAAGGCTGCCGCCGTAAAGGTTCAGTGCGCTTCCCACCGTAACGTGTATCTTATTCCGGCCCAGCTCCTTAATGCTGCGGATATCCTCCAGGGAGCGGATTCCGCCGGCATAGGTAATGGGTATCCGGTTCCATCTTCCCAGAAGCGCCACCAGATCCTTTTCAATGCCGCATACCTTGCCCTCCACATCCACCGCATGAATCAGGAATTCATCGCAGAAGGAGGCAAACATGTCAAGCACATCCTCATTCAGGATCACCTTCGTATATTTCTGCCACCGGTCGGTAACGATATAATAGGAACCATCCTTTTTCCGGCAGCTTAAATCCAGGACCAGTTTCTTCTTTCCCACGTTCTCCAGTAGGCGGTTCAGATTCTCATAGGAAATCGTCCCGTCACGGAATACATAAGAAGTGACAATGACATGGGAAGCGCCCGCGTCCAGATACTCATGGGCGTTCTCCGCAGTTATGCCGCCACCGGCCTGCAGCCCTCCCGGGAATGCCCGGAGCGCTGAACGAACCTGTTCCCTGGAGCTTTCATAATAGGGGCTTCCCTTCTTGTTGAGAAGAATTACATGCCCGTTTTTCAGTTTTTTTTCCTCAAAAAGCCTGGCATACCAGGCTGCATCCTTCTCAGACACGAAATTTTCCTGCGCGCTGTCACTGATATCCGCCACACTTCCGCCAACCAGCTGCTTCACTTTTCCATTGTGCACATCTATACATGGTCTGAATTCCATTTCTTTATCTCCCTGCCTCTGAATTAGAAAACTTTTTTGTAACTGTTCAGCAGGTCAGCGCATTTACTGCGCTGACCGTAAGAAAATGATTCAGGAGTGCTAAAATCCATCGCCAAAGGCGATTTAGGATGGATTTTAGCAGTAACTGTGAGGGGTACTGAACAGTTACACTTTTTTTTACAAAATTAGGTATATTTTACACGAATTTATCCCATTTGACAATTCCCTTTTCCGAATAAAAAGAATTTTTCCGAACATAATAAAAAACGGACAGATATTTTGTTCAAAAGTGCGCTTCTGTTTTACAGACACACCCAATCACAAAGAAAAAAGGAGTGAGCAAAATGAAAAAGCTGAACAGAATAATACCTGCAGCTCTGATTCTGCTGATGCTTGCCAGTGTTACAGCCTGCGGCAGTAAGAAAAACAACGCGGATGACATGGCAGGAAATACAACAGAGTCTGCTTCTGCTACGGAAGAAACAGCAGGTATGAACAACACCACAGGAAACGGCGCTGCAGGAAACGAAACGGCAAATGAAACAAATACGACAGGTATGAATGAAACAGGCACCATGGAAGGCACTACCGAAACCGCGGGCCTGAATGATACTACCGGTATAAACGGCACCAACAACGGCACCACCGGCGGCAAAAGCACTGCAAACGAAGGTTCCAATATCGTTGACGGCGCCGGAAATGCCATCGATGACGCAGGCGATGCCGTGGGCAATGTTGTTGATGATGCCGGAAATGCAGTAAAGGATGCAGCTGACGGGGTGGCAAACGGCGTCAAGGATATTACCAACAATAAATAATCCTGCCGATTCCTCCTGTCTTTGACCGCAAACCTTTGACCACAAACAGGGCAGGCCCCGCCTGCCCTGTACATATCAGGCCGCCTGTAACATGAAATATCTGTAACTGTGAAAATACCGCACAGTTTTATTTTTATCACACGCCTTTTTCTATAAGCGTACCGTCCCTGTAGGCCGCAAGCAGCTCCTCCAGATAACAGATGCTTTCCTTGAGCTCCGCGCCGATGTCCGTATCCGCAACCCGGATCCGCCTGGGCGCCGTTTCCACAATAATGGAGTCGGAAAAAATATCCGATTCCTTCCGAATGGCCGCCTCCGCCGATTCAAAGGGTTCATGGGCCACCAGCGTCATGCCGTGGGAATTTGCCACCAGCGTATAGCCTGCGATTCCTGTTTTTCCCTGATAGGCCTTGGAAAAGCCGCCGTCGATAATCAGAAGCTTTCCGCCGCATTTAATAGGCGTTTCCCCCTTTTTCAGCTCTACGGGGACATGGCCGTTGATGATGTGGCATTTTTTGTCCAGGCCGAATTCCCGCAGAATCCGGTTAAGCACCTCCTCGTTGTCCATCAGGCGGTAATAGCTGTTCTTTATCTCCACATGGGTGCTCTTATCCTCAACAAAATAGCGTTCGAAGGTGGCCATTTTATCTTTTCCGAAGACCGGGGAATTGGGGCCGGTCCAGATATACCAGATAATATCCTTCCCTTTTTCCCGTTCCTCCTTATCCTGGGAGTAATAGCCCTTTCTGGCATAGTGATCCAGAATATCATACAGCTCCTTACCGCTGTATTCCTTCCCGTAGACGTTCACCTTCAGGAAATTTCCCTCTTCATCCATGGGCACGCAGCCGTGGTAAAGAAGGTTGGAATTGTATACCTTGTAAAGGCTTCCCTTGGAAAAAAGGAAACGTACATGCCGCTGCAGCTTCTCGCAGTGCACAAACGCATGGCGCAGCCTCTCCACCACCTGCTCTTCTTCCTCCGTCAGCCGGTAAGGGTCGGCCGGGTCAATGGTGGGGAAATCCATGTCCTTCATGGCATATTCCGTACCGTTAATGGTTACCGTATTTTTTTCATAATTTATTTTGTCCAGAAGGAGTCTGTCGGCCATGTCGAATTCCGGCCGTTTCTGAATCAGCTGGCCCTCCAGCTTGAACTGGATGATGGCAATGGCTTTGTGCATCTTCATATCCAGCTCCATATCCTTCATGTCGTAATCTTCCCCGTATTTGATGGAAAAAACGCTGCAGTCTGAGTCCGCATAGGTATTCATGGCAAAGGTGGCAAGAGGGATCAGGTTGATTCCATAGCCTTCCTCCAGGATATCCAGGTTGCCATACCGGGCGGAAACCCGGATAATATTGGCGATACAGCTGGTCTGGCCGCTGGCCGCGCCCATCCATACCACGTCATGGTTGCCCCACTGGATATCCACCGAATGGTACTGGCTTAAGGTATCCATAATAATGTGAGGCCCCTTGCCCCTGTCAAAAATATCCCCCACAATATGCAGATGGTCTATCACAAGCCGCTGTACGAGATTACACAGGGCAATAATGAATTCCGGCGCCCTGCCAATGCGGATAATCGTATGGATGATTTCGTTATAATACGCTTCCTTATCCTGCACCTCTTCCTTTTCCGTGATCAGTTCCTCAATAACATAGGAAAAATCCTTGGGAAGGGCCTTCCTCACCTTGGAGCGGGTATATTTGGAGGCTACGCGCTTGGTCATCTGCACCAGCCTGTGAAGGGTGATTTTAAACCAGTCCTCCAGGTTTTCCTGGCTGTCCTCCTCCTGCATGATCAGCTCCAGCTTCTCCTTTGGATAATAAATCAGTGTCGCCAGGCTGCGCTTATCCCTGCTGCTTAAGGTGTTCCCGAATTCTTCGTCGATTTTACGCTTTACGCTTCCGGAGCCGTTCTTGAGCACATGGTTGAACTGCTCATATTCCCCGTGGATATCCGTCAGAAAATGCTCCGTTCCCTTCGGCAGGCTCAATATGGCCTGCAGGTTAATTATTTCCGTGGCAGCATCCGCAATGGTGGGAAACTGCTTGGACAGACTTTTCAGGTAAGTTAATTCCAAATCCTGCATACTTGCTGTTTACCCCTTTCCGATCTCAGGCGCTTCTGAACTTAACAAAAAAGGGAATCCTCAGATTCCCTTTATTTCCGCGGGCAACGAGCCAAGCAGCCATGCTTGCATGGCTATTTGGCGACTGCCGCGGGGGTCAAAGTCCGCATTACACGCCTTCGATTACATCACTCATATCATACAGTCCCGCAGGCTTGCCCTTCAGGAATTTGGCCGCCTGTACGGCGCCCTTGGCAAATACATTCTTGGAGTATGCCGTATGGGAAAAGGTGATGACCTCATCCTCCCCTGCGAAAATCACGTCATGATCTCCTACTATTGTACCACCGCGCACCGCAGAAAGTCCAATTTCTTTTTTGTCTCTTTTCTGCCTTCTGGTGCTTCTGTCATAAACATAGGTGTATTCATTATTAAATTCTTCATTGATGGAATCCGCCAGCGCCAGCGCGGTGCCGCTGGGAGCATCCACCTTCTGGTTGTGGTGCTTTTCCACAATTTCGATGTCAAAGCCAGCCGGGGCCAGCACGCCCGCCGCTTCCTTCAGAAGCTTAAGCAGCAGGTTGATTCCCAGAGACATATTGGCAGATTTCAAAACCGCCGTCTTACGGGAAAGGGCCTTCACCCGCTCCAGCTGCTCCGGGGAAAGTCCCGTAGTGCACAGCACACTGGGCATCAGCTGCGCTTCACAGTAATCCAGCAGCTTATCCACAGCGGCTGCCGAAGAAAAATCAATGGCCACATCCGCCAGCAGGGAACCGTCCTGCCCGCAGGCCTGCCTGTAATCCTCCAGGCTTTTATAAACCGGATAAGCATTGGAAATGTGGTCGGATACGTCCACTCCCGCAATTATTTCCATATCGGCTTCCGCTTCCACCAGACGGGTAATCACCTGTCCCATGTGGCCGTTGCAGCCGTGCATCAGTATTTTTACCATATCATTACCATCCGCGCCGGGGGCGCGCCTTTCTTCCAAACGAAATACGGATTACAGGATGCCGAAATCCTTCATGGCCTTCTCCAGCTTCACCGCATTTTCCTCTTCCATTTCCGTCAGCGGCCTTCTTAAGGGACCTGCCTCCAGTCCCATCAGGTTCATGGCCTTCTTAACAGGGATCGGGTTCACCTCGCAGAATAATGCCTTGCAGAGCGGAATTGCCTTCAGCTGGATTTCCCGGCTGCCCGCCACGTCTCCTGCAAAAAATCTGGCGCACATATCATGGGTCTGTCTGGGCGCCACGTTGGAAAGAACGGAAATCACGCCTTTTCCTCCAAGGGAAAGCAGCGGCACTACCTGATCGTCGTTGCCGGAGTAAAGATCCACATCCTCCCCCGCCATGCTCAT
>OFMJ01001316.1_pt1 | contig 18968 bp, 17 predicted proteins | sample 1541801 | NCBI WGS metagenome assembly OFMJ01 (sample SAMN04209234, study PRJEB22552) | human gut metagenome | biome: gut; material: feces | host: Homo sapiens | place: USA: Oklahoma
ATGAGAGAAGTATATGGACTGGATCCAGCAATGGCAAAGTAACTTAATAAACAAAATGGGGTGGCTCCGTTAGTCGGCTCTGCCGCACCGTAATATTCAAGGAAGGTGGAAGTTTGAAACAAAGAAGTAGTCAACACTTTTGATTCATTCACAGATGGTGGCGCAAGGAAGCCTTCGGGTGTATATGGTTTCAAATCTGAGAGTATGTGCCAGATAGCGGTCAGGATCATACGACAGATTGCAATGAAGGCTTTCTTATGACCACGTCGTGCTTTTATACGTCGATAACGGGTGGCAAATTCAGGATTTTTCTTCGATTTGATCAAAGCATTTGCAACTTGCACCAGAACTGGTTTAAAATAAGAACCAGCACGGGAAATCCTTGTGGATTTGATTTTATGATTGCTCTGATCATTACGTGGACAACATCTGGCCCATGAGACGAGGTTTTTAGTTGTGGGGAAGACAGACATATCGCCTCCGATTTCAGAGAGCATCTGAATAGCAGTCATAGGGTTTTTATCGAATCCTGGTACGGTTCGAATAAGAGAAAGAGCATCTTTGTGAACTCTGCAAAAAAGTTACACTAAATCCGCTACACCGCATAAATACTAGAGTTTCATGGATGGTTTTAGTGTAACTGTTACACTAAAACCAATTTGGAGAAAATGGCTTGTTTTCAAGTTTTTTAGCCATTTAGTGTAACTTTTATGAAAAGTTCAGATATATTTGGCAAGCCAGTCACACAGCTCCTGCAATCCTTTTGTATAGGAAGAAAAGCGGGCCTGCTTATATTCTGTGCGGTTGTATGGGTCGGTAATGCCGATACAGGCAAAGATCCATGTTTTATGGACATCAAGTCCACAACAGTTGTTTTTAAGGATTTTAAAAGACAATAAAATAACCTCCTGAGATTTATAGTTATAAGATTGACAGTGACTGGCCATCCGGCGAGATCGAGTCGACTTCGGAAGAGATAAGTTTACGGGCTACAGTTATGCGCCAATCATTGATGCCTGAACGGATGACCGACAACATATAAAAATGCGAGGTCGCCGCTATACAGCCCCGCCACTCACCTCCACGTGTTCTGTAGTGTGACAGTCTTATAGATGAATAATATCAGAAGGAAGATAGATTAGAAAAACGAAAGTTTGCCAAAGTGTTTCATGACGCATTGGTGCCTTTCGCAGAAAGGCGGATTATAAAAATGAAAAAATTGACTAAAAATATATGGCAAGTGTGTTCCAGACTGAATAGATGGATAGAGCGTTTGTCTGCTGTTTTACATATGGTTATAATATTTATAGTGGCATTTGTTTGTTCTCAAGCTTTAGCTTTTAGTATAGTTTATTTGCAACTTTTAAATAGAACAGAAATAAATATGTTATGTTTTCGATATATAAATATATGGGGGATTTTGCCACTGGAAGAAATAACTGGTAAATTAATATATTCTAATTTTGATAATATAAAAACTAGAATTGAGTTTTTGATGAATATATCTATTGCCTTAAGTGGGATGTTATTATCTTTAGTTACTTTTATCTCATATTTTAGGAAAAATATTGAGTTTAGGAGAAAGTCATGTTTTAGAAAAAAAGAAATTTTTAAAACAGGGGAAGATGATATAAAAATAATGTGTGATTTTTTTAATGGTGCTAATTTTGTTGCGGTTTATTCGCATTCTTTTGGATGGCTAAATAGAAGTGATGAAATTAGAAAGATTTTGACTGAATTAGCGAATAAGAATAAGCTAAAGCTATATACAGGCGATGATATAGATAGAGTTAAACGCAGGTTGAAAAATCGTTGTGAAAATAATTTGATAGAATGTCTTCAAAAATCAGAAGTTTCCTTGAGATTTTCTTATATCGAGCGAAATAATGCTAAATATCTGCTTTATAGGCAGGAAGAAGAGAATCATATATATGTTATAAATGTGCGTGAAAATAATGAGAGTCAATATTTACTCCAAGTAATTTCGCAATTAGTAAGATGATTTTGTTTGAGGAAGGCATATGGCTGAGGTAAAAAAAAATATTATTCGGACATTCAATGAGATAAAAAAGGAATTAGATAATTATTATATTTTTAAAGAGAAAATGAGAATCAATGATTTTATATTAAAAAAAATTTATGAATTTTTAGGAAAATATATAAAAGCTAGCAAGGTTGATTATAATTCTATCGCATTGACCTTTAATAAAGTATACTTCTGGAAAAATTTATTAAAAAGTTTAATTTTTTTTGATGCATTTTATGATATGATTGGAAATTCCGTTATAGATGTTGGATGTGGAGCTGCTCCGGTAAGTATTGCTATTGCTAAATTAATGGAAAATAGAAGAAAGAAAGATTTATCTTTTACATTGATAGATAAAAGCAAAAATCAATTATTTATTGCAAAAGATATTACACAGATTTTGTCTATTAATGTAGAAGCTTATATAGAAGATTTCTTTGATATATCATATGAAAAGTATAGCGGGTTAGTAATTTTTTCATATTTTTTTTGTGAGCAGGAAAGTGATTTTTTGAAAAGATTGTTTGATAACAGAGATAAATTTTCAGAAGGATTTGTTTTTATTGATTACGAAGATAATATAGCAAAAATTGAAAAATATTTTTGTGAGAATGGAGACAATAGAGTACAGAAAGTTTCTTTAAAGTATTCGGTTAGTCCAATGTTGTCAGAACTTATTTATGATACGGAGGTGAATGTGCATGGCTGTTTTTATAGACCATAAGCAAAGGGTAGAAAATTATTTTGTTGCATGGAAAAATTATGACACTGAATTACTCAGAACTATTTTTTCACACTCAGCCAAATATATCATAAGAAGAAAAATAGTATATAATGGCATTGATGAAATTATAAGGTATTGGGAAAAAAATAAGAAACGTCAAAAAGATATACAATTACATTGGAAAATAGTTAATTCTAGTTTTCAATTTGAAATTGTACAATTTGGTGCTTATTTTTGGGATTTAGAAAGCAAAATGTATACAAAAGTAAATGGTCAAATTATCTTTAAATATAACCATGACAATCAAATAATTTGTTTAACAGAGGCGTATAAAAAAAGAACAGAAAAAAATAAATCAGATCAAATTGGAGTCAGATGCTATCGCTGATTGTCATGGTAGTTGTTAGTAAGAACTTAAATTTTTTCGGAGGCAGAAGTAGAAGATGAATATTTATCAGATTATAATGACACACAACAGAATATACAAGAAGAGAGTAAAGCAGAAGTTAGTGTTAAATTAGCATTTGTAAAGAAGGTGATAGTTTGGAAGAACTTGATGTATATTCAGGTAAATTGAATTATAAAGATATATGTTTTGATTTTGTTTATGACAAACAAGAACTTAGATTGATTCCTCCCAGAGATAAGAAGCGAGAAGTATCAAATTGGAAAAAAAAGGAGTTATTTCCTGGTGTTTATACAATGGGTGATCCATTAACTATAGATAGTCCTTATCTCGAGGGGATTATTAGTGAAACAGATCAGAAAGTAATATTTATAACAAGGCAAGGAGCGTTTATTGGTAGCTACAATTCAGTATTGCTTATTGAAGTAGTGGCAGTAATATTATTCAGTACTGAAAAAAAATTAATTAGTAAGATTGTTTTTACTGGACCTGAGATTAATGTTATTCATTCTGTGGGGAATGCATTTACATTAATATATGATGAAGAACAATCGCAAAAAGGAATAATTTCAATACAAACAGCTGAATATGAAAAAACGACAACAGAAAAAAGAAGTTTTATTGTAGACGATAATGAAGTAGCTGTTCATTTTGGCATTGGAAGAAGAGTAAGTATGGGAGTACAAGATACTCCACTGAAATTGGCTTCTACAATGGTATTTGAGTTTGAACCTACTGATAAGTATGAATTTATTTTTCGACTATATAACATAGCCAAATTGTTTATTCAGTATTTATGTTATAGAAGAAATATTGTATTTGATGCAATTGAGCTTAGTACATTGATGGATAATGGAATGTATCATACATGTGCTAAAATGCAGGTTTTAGATAGTATCTCGCAATGTGAAACGAAACCGATAAAGGATGGACGCTGTATTAAGCAACAATATATCGAGGGATGTGAAGGTAAGATATTGTCGGATATTGCTTCAGATACGATTTATACCAGACATTTGCCAGATACATATGAGGCAGGAAAGCATATTGATGCTGCAAGATTTGTTATGATTACAGCTGCTTTTGAATGGGAATTTCGGCGTGTTTTTCCAGAAGGAGTAAAAAAGAAACAGGCTAAAATTCAAGCAGAAGAACAGGCAAATCAGGTACTGCAGGAACTGATTAATGACAGTACAGGGGAATTAAAGGGACTGTATAAATATATGCAAAAAAGTATTGGTTCCAGTCCATTGAGCGGAAAGATTACTTTTGTTGGAAAGAGCCTTGCAGAAATAATAGATATGTTTGGAAAATATTTATATGGCTTGAATGGTGAGAATTTAAACTATTCAGAAATGGGTGAGCGATTGTCTCAGCAGAGAAATAATTATGCACATGGAAACTTGGATAAAGATTTTGTAGGTCTATCGCTATTGGATTTGATTTTCCTTGAAATTATATTATATGCGATGCAGTTAAAATATTATGACCTCGAAGACATAAAAATAAAAAAGGCTATAAATGAATTATTCCACAAGAATATAACGATAAACGATAAGTAAGTTGTCAAACATAAAGTATTAATAGTGAAAATTTTCGCATTTTTAACAGGGATTTACTGGTAAAATCCCGGATATTTTTTCAGCTTAATTTATGCCATAATTATACTGCTTGACCATAATATATTGAAAAAAAGTAACATGGTAAACAAGTTTGGTATTCAATTTTTTATTGATTGTGAACAGAGGAGAAATATGTTTAGAATACTACATTTATCAGATATTCATATTGGAAAAACTTATAAAGAATCAGATAGTATTGCATGTAGAATAGCATCAGATATAGACTATAATGGTCTGGGTGGGATTGATTGTATTGCGGTTACGGGAGATATATTTGATGGACAAGTTCCAGTGGATAAATCTGAATTTTTGGTTAATAAAGCGGTGAGTTTTTTTGAAATTTTACTTACGGAAATAAACAGCAATCAGGAAAAAAAACAGATAAGCAAAGAAGATATTTTATTTGTTCCAGGTAATCATGACTTGATAAGAGTAGAAAATCTTGAAAAGAGATGGAGCAAATATCATAGTTTTTTGGAGAAATTTTATGGAAAAATTCCAGACTATTATTTTGAGAATAATTATTCTTTAGTAAAGGAATACAAAGAACACAAAGTTGTATTTATTGGATTCAATTCCTGTGAAATTGAGAGAAAGAAATTGTTTGATGACGGATATATCAGTAAGTTTGAAAGATATATTGATAATGATGAACTGGAAAAAAATGGAATAGATAAAAGCAAAGTTATTGAAGCGATGAAGGCAGAAGTTGCAAATGAATATGATGATTATGGATTTATACCATTGCCTCAGATTACTCCAATTGGTCGTAAAATTAAACAATTGGATGATTATACAGTTGTGGCTTTATTTCATCATCATTTCTATTTATTTCCTGAAATTGCATGTCAGTTTGGAGATAGCAGTTTAATACGAAATTATACGGAAGTTATACAGCAGTTGCGCTATTTGAATGTCAGTGTTGTATTACATGGACATAAACATTTTGCGTTAGAGCGTCCGTATATTACAGATGATTATTATGAATCAGCTGACAATATTATAGATGTATTTGCCGGCGGTTCAGTTGGTACAGATAGAAAAGAAGAACATACTTTTGGCGTTTTGGATTTATATGAGAAGAAAGATGATATCAAATTAAAGCATCATAAGTTTGTCTATAATGGGGAAAACTTAGAACCTATTATAAGAAAACAGGTGCCACCACAAAAAATGACCGGCAGAGTTGTAAAATTATTGGAAATTCTTAAAACGATAGATGCAGACGGTTTTAAACTATATGAGGCATCTGCTGAAAAAGCATTTAAGTCTTATGATGATTGCAATAGAATTATATCTTGGGTTAGTGAAGCCATAACTGGTTTTGTGGATGTATATAAATATCTTCATAATGATCATAATAATATATTATTTCTTTTATATGCCATTAATTATAGAACTATTTGTTATATGAAGATTGTTGGAAAAGAAGATTCCTATTTTGAATCAGCATCAAAAACATGGAGTGATTTTTATGATCAACAGTTGACTAAAACAGACTTTATGATTTCAAAGGATGAATATCATGAAATGTTTATGTTTAAAAAACTTAAAGAAACTGCCTTACATTGTGATCTGATGTTAAACAAGTGTGACAATAAAAAATCGCAGAGATATCTGGCTTTTACTATGCTTGGTATGTTTTTTACGGATTTATATTTGATATTAACAAAATATGCAGATGATTTTAAGGAAAGTATTCAATATAAAGTTAATATAAAAATAGAAGAAAATAAATTCCATGAGAATGTCCCTGCACCACGAATCGTAGTGAAATCAGATGCGGACAGAAGAAGTGCATATATTGAGATGCTATGTAATGAGGCTACAGCGCATAAAATGGCTGTTTTGTTTATAAAAGAATTTGATTTATTAATAAATAAATATGAAGATTATTTTAAAATTATAGGATTAAAGCTATATTATTTATTACCGAGAATTGATAAAAACAGTATGAAAAATACGTTGGATAATTATAATTTTGAAGCATATATTCCAACATTAATCCCCTTATTAACAGGAGATAATATTTATTCGTCTAAAGTAGTATTTGCCAGGGAACTAATTCAGAATTCTATTGATGCAATATCTGTGCGTGAGGCAAAAACGGCGGATACAGAGTTTTCAAAAGAAATTACAATAAAATTAAAAAGAGATGAAAACGGAAAAAGATACTTTGAAATTGCAGACTCTGGAACTGGAATGGACAGGTATAAAATAGAACGGTATTTTACAAGTATTGGCAGAAGTTTTTATTCTGGTCAGGAATATGAAGATCTCAATATAGGATACAAACCAATTAGTAATTTTGGTATTGGATTTTTGTCTTCTTTTATGGTTTGTCAGGAAATAGATGTAAAGACTAAATATTATTTAGAAAATTCTGAAGGGCTTAAACTGCACATTCCCAATTATGATGGCTGTTTTTTTATAGAATTGGATGAGGATGCAAATATTGGAACAAAAATTAAGTTGTATTTGGAAACAGATATCACAAATGAGGAAATTGCAAATTATGTAGGAAGAGTTATGCAGGATATAAAATATCCTATAAGTATTCAATTTATTAATAAAAAAGGACGTGAACAGAAAAAAATTATTCCTGCGCATGCTATTAGAATGCAAAACAAAAAAGAAGATTTTAAATTTTTTATTCCCTTTCAAGAGGACGGCAACATAAAAGAAATTAATTATTCAGAAGTAGTTAATAATCAATATATAACTGAATATGAATATGGTATGCTGATTCGGAGAAGCAAGAATTTTGAAATTAGAGATAACTGTATGATACTTAATTCAGGCATAGAGGTGGAAGGAGCTTCACCAGCTGATTTAATGCAGAAAAAAATTTATAATTCTAAATATCGATATTCTTCTTATGAAGAAGGTCTTATGTTTAATAATGTTGTTATAAATTTTCCATCTAATTGGCTTCAGTTAGATGTGGCCAGAGATAATATTACAGCATTTACAAATACAATAAAATTTAGTAGAGAACAAGTTGCAAGGTGTTTTTATAAGCAAATATTACAGTTTATAGAATATACGAAAGAAAAGAAAACAGATATTGAGGCATCCTGTTTACAAGAATTGATATATTATGCAATAAATATTAGCGAAAATCCAGGATTAAAAGGCGACTTAAAAAAACTACGATATATTTTATTGATAAAATTTGTGGAAGATGGAATTTGTTATAGAATTTTTAGAGAAGAAGATTGTAAGGAAAATTTCAAATTAGAATATTCTGGAGAAAAGGCTAAAAAAGAATATGTCAAAAAAAGAGAAAAATTAGATCAACTTATAGGTAAGGATACTCCATATAATGATAATGGGAAGACATCGAGGAAAAAGATGGAACGATTAATTGAAGAAGTGGTATCTAGGGATGATTTAGGTAATCCCATGGGAAGAACTAATAGAAGGCGCTTAATAGTACAACTTCCCAGGTCATTATCAGCATATCTAAAGGAAAATAATGAAGATATATTTAAAGCTTTTTCATATTTGTTGCTGAAAATAAACGATAAGTTATATGAAAAAATATCTAAAGAGCATTTGACAGTCATGAATGACTTGGAAATGAATTTTTTACAATATTTTCATGTCGGATTGGAAGAAACTAAAGAGATAAAGGTAAAATATGATGAACTATTAAAGTTTGACTTTTAGGATATGTACTTTATCAGTTCTTATTACATCATAAACTATCATTAAAAAAGGATATAGAATAGAAAATAAAGGAACTATCCATGATCCATGCTATACAAGATAAGAGAAACAAGAGTGCTATATTAAATGTATTTCAAAATTTGAAAGTGAAGGCTCCTGTATTAAAGCGCTTTGAAATATTTCTGGAAGAAGACCAAGAGCAATTTTTCTTTGATTTTTTTATATGGCAGAGACAAGAAATGAACTGAAAATCAGAGGAGTAAAAGAAGAATTAGAAAAATATGGTCTTGTATTTATTGTAGATTATCAGGCAAGAAAAAATAATTTTAATAATTCGGGGAGCAGATAAACAAATCAAATAAAAGAATATCTGTAAATAACATGAGATGTATTGAAAAAGATTCATCATAAAGAGACAAGGAACAAGGAGAGAGAAAAGAAATGTCATTATTTAAAGGAAAAACACTTATGATCACTGGTGGTACAGGTTCTTTTGGAAACGTGGTATTAAATCGTTTCCTTCAGACAGATATTGGAGAAATCCGCGTATTTTCACGTGATGAGAAGAAGCAGGATGATATGCGTCATGACTTCCAGGCACGTATGCCGGAGGTTGCAGATAAGATCAAGTTTTATATTGGTGATGTGAGAGATTTACAGTCTTGTAAGAGTGCTATGCATGGAGTGGATTACATTTTTCATGCTGCTGCGCTGAAACAGGTGCCTTCTTGTGAGTTTTTCCCTATGGAAGCAGTGAAAACCAATATCATTGGTACAGACAATGTCCTTACAGCAGCTATTGAGGAAGGGGTTGAAGCTGTTATCTGTCTTTCTACAGACAAGGCTGCATATCCGATCAATGCGATGGGTAAGTCTAAATCTCTTGAAGAGTCTGTAGCTATTGCCAAGTCCAGATATTCCGGAAAGACTAAGATCTGCTGTACACGTTATGGAAATGTTATGTGTTCCCGTGGTTCTGTAATTCCACTTTGGATCGATCAGATCAAAGCCGGCAATCCGATCACAGTTACTGAGCCGAATATGACTCGTTTTATCATGTCTCTTGAAGAGGCTGTTGACCTTGTTCTTTATGCTTTTGAGCATGGCGAGAATGGTGACCTGCTTATTATGAAAGCACCGGCCTGCTCCATCGGTCTTCAGGCAGAAGCGGTATGTGAAATGTTCGGTGGAAATAAAGATGATATCAAGGTGATCGGTATCCGTCATGGTGAGAAGATGTATGAGACACTTCTTACAAATGAGGAGTGTGCTAAGGCTGTTGATCTTGGAGATTTCTATAGAGTACCTGCAGATAACCGTGGTCTGAACTATGACAAGTATTTCAAAGATGGTGATGTTAAAAGGAATAAACTGACAGAGTTTAATTCTAATAATACAAAACTTCTTAACAAAGAAGAGATCAAGGCTAAGATGATGGAGCTTACATATATTCAGGGAAGATTGGCGGAAGAATAAATAGAAAAGGTGAGAATAAAATGGTAGAGCATAATTTTAACTGGAAAAATGACGGCCGCACAAAGGTGATGATCGGATGCGGGACCCGTCCTGAGATTATTCGTCTTGCTGCCGTGATCAAAAGATGCAGGGAATATTTCGATTGCTGCGTTGTTTATTATAACCAGAACTGGGACAGAAACCTTTCTACAGTTTTCTGGGAGGATTTTGAGCTGACCAATACCTTTGGTGAATTTGGTCCGGATATTCTTGTTCCGGTAGTTGGAGAGAACCTTGGTGTGACTTGTGGGAATATCCTTGGAAGAAGCTATGAATTGCTGAGCGAATTGCAGCCGGATGGTTACCTTGTATTGGGAGATACCAATTCCTGTTTATCTGCAATTTCAGCAAAGAGATTACATATCCCTCTTTTCCATATGGAAGCTGGAAACAGATGTAAGGATGAGTGTCTTCCTGAGGAGACCAACAGACGTATCGTAGATGTTATTTCTGACGTAAACCTCTGTTATTCTGAATTTGCCCGTAAATATCTTGCAGACACAGGATTGCCGAAGGAGAGAACATATATGACCGGTTCTCCTATGGCAGAAGTGCTTCACATGAATTTAGAGAAGATCCAGAAAAGTGATGTTCTGGAAAGACTTGGACTTGAGAAGGATAAATATATTTTACTTTCCGCACATCGTGAAGAGAACATTGATTCCGAGAAGAATTTCTTAAGTCTTTTCACAGCAATCAATGCTCTTGCAGAGAAGTACGATATGCCGATCCTTTATTCCTGTCATCCAAGGTCAAAGAACCGTTTGGAGAAGAGTGGATTTAAGCTTGATCCAAGGGTAAGGGTGAATGAGCCTCTTGGTTTTAATGATTATAATAAGCTTCAGATGAATGCGCTGGCAATTGTGTCTGATTCAGGTACACTGCCGGAGGAGAGCTCTTTCTATCTTTCCATTGGCCATCCTATTGCTGCTGTTTGTATTCGTACATCCACAGAGAGACCGGAAGCTTTGGAGGCAGGAGATTTTATCCTGGCCGGTATCACAACAAAGGAACTTCTGAATGCTGCAGATATGGCAATTGATATGAAGCAGAAGGGCGTGCTTGGCAAACCATGTCCGGATTATGTAGATGAAACTGTATCCATGAAGGTTGTCCGTATTATTCAGGGATATGTGAATGTAGTTAACAAGATGGTCTGGAGAAAAGATCAGTAAAATACAATAGAGGTAGTGATATTATGAACATACTGGTTACCGGTGCAAAAGGAATGGTAGGAACAGCACTTGTAAATAATTTAAAGAATATCAGAGATGGTAAGAACAGAACCAGGAATATCCGGATCAATGAGATTTATGAATATGACCTGAATAATACAGAGGATGAATTAGACGAGTATTGTGCCAAAGCAGATTTTGTATTTAATCTTGCCGGAGTTAACCGTCCGGAAAACCCGGAAGATTTTATGAAAGGGAATTTTGGCTTTGCGTCACAGCTCCTTGACACATTGAAAAAACATAATAATAAAGCTGGTATTATGCTTTCTTCTTCTGTCCAGGCTACATTAGCAGGACGCTTTGGAAACAGTGAATACGGAAGGAGCAAAAAGGCAGGGGAAGAGCTGTTTTTTACATACGGAGAAGAGACAGGTGCTCCTGTATATGTGTACAGATTTGTGAATCTTATGGGACACAGCCGTCCGAAATATAATTCCGCGATTTCAACCTTCTGCTGGGCAGTGGCTAATGATGAAGAGTTTACTGTAAATGACAGGAGCACAGAGCTGGAGGTTCTTTATATTGATGATCTTGTAGAGGGAATGTTTGATCTTCTGGAGGGAAAAGAGCAGCGCTGTGAATTTGACGGAGTAGAGACTGTTTTAAGTGAGAATGGTCGTTACTGCTGTGTACCGGTTACACATAAGGTTACATTAGGTGAGATTGTAGATTTATTAGAAGCATTTAAGGCACAGCCGGTTTCCCTGATGATGCCCAAATGCCCGGAAGGTTCCTTTGCAAAGAAGCTTTTCAGCCTTTACCTGACTTATTTGCCAGCTGACAAATTTAAATATGCCATGAAAATGAACTGTGATGATCGTGGTTCTTTTACAGAGCTAGTTCACACTGTAGATTGTGGTCAGGTCAGCATTAATATCAGCAAGCCCGGGATCACAAAAGGACAGCACTGGCACAACAGCAAGTGGGAACAGTTCATTGTTGTACATGGTCATGGCCTTATTCAGGAACGTAATATTAATACAGGGGAAACTGTTGAATTTGAGGTTTCAGGAGATAAGATAGAAGCAATCTATATGATTCCGGGATGGACTCATAATATTATCAACCTGTCAGAGACAGATGATCTGGTAACTGTCATGACCTGCAATGAGATTTTTGATCCGGCACATCCGGATACGTTTTTTGAACCGGTATAAAAAATAGAGGGAGAGTACTTGATTGACTCTCCCTGTAATGCTTTTATGACAAGCAAAGTGCTTACCAAAAACATATATTTTACTGACAACTACCTTGGCAATCAGAACGCTGATTGTCAAGGTAATTGTCAGTAAAAATATATGTTTTTGCAGGTCATCAGATATCCTTAACTTCCTGAAAAAGTAACACTCAAAAAATGGCAGAATGTAAAAAACCTTGAAAAACAGGGGGAAAGCAGGAGTAAAATATTGAGTAGAAAGTAATACTCAATGTTTGAAGGGAGATATGCCATGTATCTGAATTTTGAGGTAGACATTCCGAAGATACCCGGGAAGATAAATTATGTGAAAAAAGGGGGACAGTATACGTCAGATATGTGCTCGAAAGAGTATATCATCCAGAGAAAAAATATAATGTTCCAGAGCAGAGGATCATTGGAAAAAGATCAGAAAATAACCCGGATAGAATGCTCCCAAATGAAACTTTTGTAAAGTATTTTGGTGGTCAGGAGATGCCGGAACAGAAAGCTGGACAGACGAGAGGCAGTTGTCTGCGGATGGGAACTTTTCTGGTGATCCAAAAGATCCTGAATGGATATAAACTGCCGGAGATCCTGGAAAAATATCTTGGAAAGAAGGAGACGGGGCTGTTTCTGGATCTGGCAGCTTATTCTCTTATCAGTGAAAATAATGCCGCACAGTATTATCCTTCCTATGCTTACAGCCATCCGCTTTTTACAAAGCAGATGCATATATACAGTGATTCAAAAGTATCAGATTTTCTTGCAGGACTTACAGATGATCAGAGAATCAGGTTTGTAAATGAATGGAACGAAAACAGGGATCACTGGGAGAAAATATATATATCTTACGATTCGACCAATAAGAACTGTCAGGCCGGGGATCTGAGATTTGTTGAGTTTGGCCACCCGAAAGATGACCGCGGACTGCCGGTCTTTAACTATTCCATTGCATATGATACATATAATAAAGAACCGTTGTTTTATGAGCAGTATTCTGGAAGTATCGCAGATATTTCCCAGCTCCAGTATATGTTAAAAAAAGCAGAAGGATACGGATATAAGAAGGTCGGATTTATCCTGGACAGGGGATATTTTGGCAGGGAAAACATCCGGTATATGGACGAATGCGGGTATGATTTTGTGATCATGGTAAATGGTATGAGTGAATCTGTCAGGCGGGTGATCTTGGAAAACAAAGGAGAATTCGAGAACATTCGTAAATACAATATACGGAAGTACAAGACATTTGGAAAGACAATAAAGAAAAAACTCTATATATCAGATGAAAAAGAAAGATATTTTCATATTTATTATTCAGACCAGAAAGCGTGTGCGAAACATGAACAGATAGAGGCAAAAATAGACCGGATGACGAATATCTTAACAGTTTAAAGGGAGAAAAAGCGACCGTAGGGGATGGATATAAGAAGTATTTTAAACTTGGAATATATGAGGATGATGGGACGATCATATGCGCAAGGGAGAGGACAGAAGTGATCCAGGAAGAGATCGATCTGTGCGGATATTTTGTGATAGTAACGTCAAAACAGATGACAGCGGAAGAAGCTTTAGAACTGTATAAGAGCAGGGATGTATCAGAAAAACTGTTCAGGGGAGATAAGAGTTATCTTGGGAACAGGAGCCTGCGGGTACAGTCAGATGAGGCTGCAAATGCGAAGATCTTCGTGGAATTTGTAGCACTGATAGTAAGAAGCAGGATGTATGTCCTGCTGAAAGACGAAATGGAAAAGCTTGACAAAAAGCCGAATTATATGACCGTTCCGGCAGCGATCCGTGAACTGGAAAAGATAGAACTGGTCCGTCAGACAGATGGAAAATACTGTATGGATCATGCAGTAACAGCAACCCAGAAAATAATCTTAAAAGCATTTGATATGGATGCAGACCAGATACAGGACAAAGCTGTAGGATTGAGCAGACTGCTTGAAAAATATGCAGAAGAGGGGAAATAATATATGGCAAGACCAAGAAAAATGATATCTTTAGAAGAACAGATAAAGAAGCAGGAAGAGACGGTATTAAAAGTAAAGGAAAAGTATGATTCCGAAATGATGAAACTGAAAGATCTTTATGCAAAAAGGAACGAAGAGAAGAAAAAAGAACTGCTCAAAGCCGTTGAAAACAGTACAAAAACATACGAAGAGATCATGGCATTTATCTGTTCTGAGGGTGAAATAAATTAGATTTTGGACTTTTTTGATGAGAAAAGAGCAATTTGAGTGTTACTTTTTCAGGAAGTTAACGCTTATATAATATATAATTGCTATTTTTTTAACGAGACATTTTAACAAAACGTTAGTTTGGGGATTTATCAATATAAGCTGATGGAATATAATACAAATAAACTTGGGATAAGGAGGCTTCAATATGAACGATAGTTATTTAAATACCTTTGACAACCTTTTTTATAATGTTAATAACAATAGCAATGTCAAAAATACAATAGAACAAGTAAGCAATGTGTTGGCATCTATAATAACTAAGTTTGGTGAATTAGAAAATGAAATGTGTTATGGGACATCAAGAAAAGATGATTTCATCGATACAGTTGTATGTTTATTCATCAGAAAAATTATGGAACAAATTGATGCAATAAATTTGTTGTTTTCAATAGGTTCCTTTACGCAAACTCAAATTATTTTAAGGTCTCTTGTTGAGAATATTGTTAGTTTGCAATTTATATTAAAAGAAGATACACAAAAAAGAGCATCAGCATATTGGTTAGAACATCATTATCAAGAAATAGAGATGGGAGAAAGAATATTTAATACTGAATCTGAGTTAAAAAAACAGGTTATTGAAAACAAAGATCAAGAAGCTTTTGATATTGATATGAATAAGTTTCTGAAAAAGAAAGAAGCTTTTGAACGAATTGTTAAATCTAAGCCTGTTTTTCAGGAAATTGATAGAGACAGAAAAAGGAAAAAAGAAAAAAAGAAGTATATGAAATGGTATGAAGTTTGCAGCAATGTGACAAATTTTAAAGGTTTGATGACGGAAACCGGGTATGAAAAGTACTATGATAGTATTTATGGAGGGTTATCGTATGAAACACATGCATATAATTCTACAATGGATATCAGTTTTAATGAGAACGGAATGTGTTTAAAACCTATCAGAAATCCAGTTGATGGAGGTTCAACTTTTTCATTAACATGTACTTTTTCAATGGGACTTTTGGCGAAGATTTATGAGTACCTTGGCGATGGAGAAATGGAGAGGAGAGAGTTTAAAGCATTTTTTGTTGATTTCCAAAACAAAAGAGATATTGCAAGTCACAATTTAGATATGATTATATAAATCTTCATTATGACAACGTGGGGGCAGTTGCAAGCCGTAGCAAATGGTTTGCTGCTGTCCTTATTTTGAGAAAATTGATGCATAGAGAGATAATTCATGAAAATTATGTGGACGCAATGCGTTGTCTAGTATATAATAGTCAACATGGAGGGATGCTGATGGGAAAGCGGGAAGAATTGATAGAATTGAAAAATAAGAGTGGAATGAACTGGAAACAGTTTTCTGAATACTATGAGATACCATATAGAACTATTCAAGATTGGGAACATGGAAAAAGAGAAATGCCAGACTATGTTTTAAGACTTATGCAGTATAAGATGAAAATGGAAGAACTTTTAAAAATGGGAGGAAATGATGATAGAAAATAGTATGTTTTATATGAACTTTGAAGTTTCATCAGATAGTCAAAAAAGATGTGTTGAAGAAATTAAAAGAATAGGATTAGATGATATTATGAATCCTATATATTTACTTAAGAAACCGATAATTGACAAAAAAGCAGATTATGACTATCAGGATGCATTTGTGGTGCTTATGCCAAGACATAAGATGATATTTATTAATTTTGGTAAGGAAGGAGAATTATTTGAAGAATTCCAAGATGATTTTATTGATGATATAGGGTATATTGCAAAAAAATATGATTTTATTAATATAGTGGGTAGACCTAGACAATGGAGAGAGGAATTTGTATCAGAGATACAATATTCACCAGAAGAGTTTTCTTTCCAAAATATATTAAAAGAAAATGAAATAACGGGCGATGAATTAATAAGGAGAGGTGATATTCTTATTTCTCTGGCTACAGGTAGTATTAATGAAGCCGAACGTTTGGGATTAGGTGTCCCAGATAATATTTTGGATCAGATAAAAAGGAAAATTATTTTGTTTGATGGAGAACAAACAAAATTTATTTTTGATGAACCTAAGAAAAAGCGTATAACAATTCAGGGACTTGCTGGAACCGGTAAGACAGAGTTGTTACTGAATAAAATAAAGGAATTATATACTGATGATAATGAATGTAAAATAGTATTCACCTGTCATAATGTCATATTGGCTGATAGTTTAAGAAAAAGAGTGCCAGAATTTTTTAATTTTATGAAAGTTGAAGAACAGATTCAATGGGAAAAAAGGCTTTGGGTTATGAGAAGCTGGGGATCATACGGAAATCCTGATTCTGGAGTGTATAGCTATATCTGCAATCACTATCATATTCCGTTTAGCAGATTTTCATATAATAGGTCGTTTGATACTATATGTAGGGAAGCATTATCAAGGCTAAATCAAATAGAAGATTTTCAAAGTTGCTTTGATTATATATTGATTGATGAGAGTCAAGATTTTTCTGAGGGTTTTTTTGCATTATGTGAGAAAGTAGCTAAGAAATGTGTATATGTTGCAGGTGATATCTTTCAAGATATATTTGAAAATAAGTCATTAACGGTTGTAAATCCAGATTTTCTGCTTAATAAATGTTATAGAACAGATCCTAGAACATTAATGGGCGCCCATGCAATTGGTATGGGATTATTTGAGAAAAAATTAAGATGGCTTAAAGATGATGAGTGGGAAGCTTGTGGATATGATGTAAAAAGAGAAGGAAAGAATATCGAATTACATAGAAAACCCTTAAAACGTTTTGAAGATATAGATATGTCTGAATCCGATGGGATTACAATTATTCCATCAGGAGAGGATGAGTATCTTTCTACAGTGTTAGGTACTATTGATAATATAAGAGCATGTAATCCAACAGTTCTTCCGGATGATATAGGTATTATATTTATGGAAAATATTGATGCTAACTTTAAACTTGCATCAAATTTACAATCCATGATAAAAGAAAAATATAATTGGACGGTGAATATAGGATATGAAACTAAGGAGAAGAAAAAAGGAACTCTTTTTGTAAGCAATAGGAATAATGTTAAGGGATTGGAATTTCCGTTTGTAATTTGTATTATGCAAAATGCTCTTACAAATGATTTTTCAATAAGAAATTCTATTTATATGATGTTAACAAGGTCCTTTTTAACCTCTTATTTAATATTGCCAAGTGTGGCAAAGAATATCGAAATATTAAAGCCAGGAATAGAATTTGTTAATAGAAAAGGATTTCTTAAAGTTGAAGAACCATCGGATGAAGAAAAAACAAGACTTGCTAATGCAATAATTAAGAGAACTAATTTGCATAAATCATTATTTGACATGGCTGAAGAAATTATGGATGAAATAGGTGTGACTAATAAAGAGAATCGTAAAATAATTCATGAAATGACAAAGGCAATGTTTAATAAAGAAGTGGATAGAGATAAATTAGAAGAATTTATTCAAACTAATTGCTCTATGATGGAGCAGTAAGATGGGAAAAGAACTTACGTTTAGAATGAGTAAACAGATTGCCGAGATGTCAATAAAGCCATTAAGAACAAGGGAGGAAGCAATTCTCTTATTATTATATACTATTAGAATGTTTGATGTTAGTATTTTTTTGACAGATGAGCGTAGCGAAAAGGTAAAAATTTCAATTGATAAAATGAATCGTATATTTTATTTACTTGAAGGAAAAATGTTTTCAATGCAGTTTCCATTTTGTATTGATGATAGCAGCAATCAAGATAATGTTATAATTTATCATAATATTACGGGAACCGTAATTAATCCAATGGTGTTGTCATTTCTTATAGAAGCATTCGAGAAGATGAATCGAAAAGAGATGGATTTTGAAACAATTTTTGAGATAATTATGGAGCCGGAGGTAAATGATGATGACTTTACCACAAAAGAAATGTGGTTACTTATTTCACATTTATTAAAATATGATTTAGGATATATACGATATGATATTGACCCGGAACATGAAAATGGGAGAATGCATCCGCTAAATCATCTAGACATATATTTAGATACTGCAGCAACATATAAAATTGGATTGGATAAAAAAATAGAGTTCGATGATTTTAAAAACATATTGGATATAACAAATGAATGTTGGTATATTTACTGATATTATCAATAATGTAGCAGGTAGTGTAAAATAGTTTGTGTTTTTGGTAAAAAATAACTCCTTTTTGGTAAGAATTCAGATATGACAATTCTTATCGAAAAGGAGTATTTTTTATGGCAGTTGCAAAGGAACAAATTCGACAGATCATCTCAGAAAACAACATTAATAGCGCTTACGATCTATCCGTTATCGACAGTCTTCTGTAAGCGCTTAAATCTTGGGTAGCTTTACTGTCTACGTTTTTGAACTCATAATGA
>OFMJ01001318.1_pt1 | contig 18957 bp, 7 predicted proteins | sample 1541801 | NCBI WGS metagenome assembly OFMJ01 (sample SAMN04209234, study PRJEB22552) | human gut metagenome | biome: gut; material: feces | host: Homo sapiens | place: USA: Oklahoma
CGATTTCAAGATTTTGAATTGTAATTCTCTTGCTTCCCATGTGTCCTGGCATCTTTTTACCTTTGAATACTTTACTTGGATCAGATGCAGCACCATTAGAACCTGCATGACGATGGAATTTAGAACCGTGAGTCATAGGACCTCTGTGTTGGTTATGTCTCTTGATCGCACCCTGGAATCCTTTACCTTTTGAGATTGCAGTAGCATCTACTTTGTCTCCTGCTGCAAAGATGTCAGCTTTGATTTCCTGTGCTAATGTAAATTCCTCAGCATTTTCAAATTTGAATTCTCTTACAAATCTCTTGCTTGAAACACCAGCTTTGTCAAAATGTCCTTTTTCTGCTTTTGTTGTACCATGTCTGTGTACAATCTCTTTTTTACCATTTTTGTCTTTGTTCACGATTTTGTCTTTTTTGTCAACAAAACCAACCTGAACAGCACTGTAACCGTCGTTCTCAACTGTTTTGATCTGTGTTACTACACAAGGACCAGCCTGAAGAACAGTTACTGGAGTTAACACTCCGTCTTCGTTGAAGATTTGAGTCATTCCGACTTTTGTAGCTAAGATAGCTTTCTTCATTATTATTACCTCCTGTGATTTACAGCGGAACACTTTCGTGTTCATCCTAAATTATAGGATACTTACTGTCTCTTAATTTGATCGAACTCTTATTTGTTTTTCATTTTGATGTCGATATAAACACCAGCTGGCATCTCTAATCTTGATAATGCATCAACAGTTTTCTGTGTTGGTGTGATGATATCGATCAGTCTTTTGTGAGTTCTTTGCTCGAACTGCTCTCTGGAATCTTTGTATTTGTGTACGGCTCTTAAGATTGTTACTACTTCTTTTTTAGTTGGAAGTGGTACCGGTCCGCTCACCTGTGATCCATTTTTCTTTACAGTTTCGATAATTTTCTTTGCAGATGCATCAACCAATTGGTGATCATATGCTTTCAGTGTAATTCTCATTACTTGACTTGCCATAAAAAAAGTCGCCTCCTTTTCGTACTATTAAACTCAAGTACGACAAGCGGTGACTGTACACTCTCCCGTGTGTGTCGTGAGAACTCACACGTTGTTACCGTTTTTCATCGGTTGTTATTGATTCGTACAGTGACTTGTCGCCAGTTTCCTAACTTGACATTCGCTCCACGGAACACCTACTATTATAAGTAGCAACCTCACGCTTCAACGCTATCATGTCACAGCTTTTTTAGTATACATGATTTCTTTTCATTTTTCAAGACTTTTTTTTATTTTTTTCTGCCAGTTCGTTTACAAGAGAAAATTTCTCATAAATCTGCTGCAAAACCGACTGCTATACCACTGTTTCAAGCTTTTGCAGCCGAACTGTTACTCTTATATTTATAAATAGGAAGAAACGCTGAATCTTAGGCTTTTTTCGGCACTTTACTGAACTAAATTTCACCTTTGAATCCATTGACTTTTCCTATTAAACTTGTTACAATTATCAATAGATAAAGACATATTTTTAACAAGGTATATTCAATATCGGGGGCTTTGCATATACTATCTCTTTGATATGTCTCTATTTTTTACCAATTTTGAAAATTTAATATTTAATCTGGAGGGATATTATATGAACGCTACTCTTATTTTACGTATCGTTATTATTGCTTATACTGCAGTTTTTGCTATTTACTGGATTGCCGACTGTATCAAACATAAAGAAGAATTTACAGGCAAGAAAGTTATCTCATTGTTACTTATTGGTATTATCACTAACTTTTTCGATACATTAGGAATTGGTAGTTTCGCTACCACTCAGGCAGGTTTCAAATTTACAAAGTCTTGTGATGACGAAGTAATGCCAGGTACTTTGAACGTCGGAGATGCGATTCCTGTCGTAACAGAATTCGTACTCTTCCTTGGATTGATTGACTTAGACACAGTTACATTAGTAGGTTTACTTGCAGCAGCTGCAATCGGTTCTTACATCGGTGCAGGTATCGTTTCAAAACTTCCTGTAAAACAGATCCGTATCGCTTTAGGTGTTGCATTACTTTTCCTTGCAGTGATGATGGGTTGTAAATTAATGGAAGTTGGACCATTCGGTGCTGCCGGAACAGCTACAGGTCTTACAGGCGTAAAACTTGTTCTTGGTATCGTAATCAACTTCTTCTTAGGTGCATTAATGACAATCGGTGTTGGACTTTACGCTCCATGTATGGCTATGATTGGTGCACTTGGTATGAATATTAAATCTGCATTCCCTATTATGATGGGTTCTTGTGCATTCTTAATGCCATCTTGTGGTATCAAATTCATCAAAGAAGGAAAATACGACAGAAAAGCTTCTGTTATGTTAACAGTTGGTGGTATGATCGGTGTATTCATCGCTTACTTCTTAGTAAAAGAGATGCCAACTACAGTGTTGACATGGATTGTTATCGTAGTAATGATTTACACAGCACTTACATTCTTCAAAGATGCGAAAAAACTTTCATAGTTCTATATACGCAAACAGAAACCGGAGCAAAAGCTCCGGTTTCTTCTTTATTATAATACTATCGCTTCTCTTTTCTCTTTCTTTCCATTAGGACAACTAACATCGATACTGCTACTGCAAGCCAAACAATCATAGAATTGTTATCTCCTGTTTTCACACTCGATTGCTCTTTTGGATTTTCTTTTGGATTTTCTTTCTGATTTCCACTTTCCGGCTTATCCGGTGTTGTGCCACTTTCAGATTTTTCTTCCAATCCCTGAACTGCCGCTCTCAGCATATCTGATGCCTTTCTCACATCAGCACTTGTCGCATTCTCATCAAATGCAACTTTCTTTGCAAACTCCAATGCTGATTCCACCTTGCCTGCTGATTCCTCAGTATATCCTGTAAGATCCATTTGTTCCACATCTTTGATCAACTCTTCTAATTTTTCCTTGCTCGGAATTTGTCTCAGATCAAAAATCGCCTTCTGCAATTGTCCAAATGCTGCATCTACCGCTTCCTGAGTTGCCTTTTCATCCTCATATACCTCTTTTGCAAGTTCATAAGCTTTCACAAAAGCTTCTCTCGTTACAGGTGTATAGGAATCAAGCTCTTTCCTGTATTGTTCTGCCTCATCCAGTTTCTTCTTAAGATCTTCTTTTTTCACAGGCGTGCTCGGAATCAACTCCAACCCTTTTTCTGCTTCCTGCAGCCGTTTTAATGCTTCATCAACTGTTTCTTGTGCCGACTTTTCATCGTCCAATACTGCTTTTGCATTTGCAATTGCATCTTCCATCACTTTGCGGCTCTGTTCTGTGTACATACTCAGATCCATTTTAGCCGCCTTATCATAGGCTTCCTGTAGTTCTGCCTTGTCAACCGGCACTTCTACCTTTTTCGGTCCGGTAATGCGAATCTCAGTAGCGGAAGCATAATTATTAGAATCCGTCGAAAGCGACTCTACCGCATAGACACGGACATTTGTTGCCTCCACTTCTGAAAAACTTGCCTTTTTCCAACTGTTTCCAGAACTCCATGTTCCACTGCTCACTTCCTGATAACTCTGTCCGTTGTCAGCACTCACTTCAATTCTGTATTTTGTGATAACTCCATTTGTTCCACTTGTTCTTGGCAACAAACGGATTCCATCCACCAGTTGTTTTTCCGGAAGCCGGATATCAATCCACAGGTCTTCTCTCTCTGCCCCAGCCCATGAAGAATGCCACAGCGTTCCTGTATTGTTATCCAGAACATAATTTGCCAAGCCTTCCGTCTCACTTCCTGCCTGCTCACTTCCGGCAGTTGCAGTCATTCCTTCCAGAGAGATATCAAACTCATTGTTCTCTGCAGGATCTTTCGGAATCTGGCTTACAGAATACTTATCAAGAATCTCTGTCCCCAGCTTTTCCAAATCCATACCGTTTGCTTTCGTTGGATATTCGTTATTGCTCCGAGCCCACGCCCATTCCATTTCAAACCAATCTGCTGCTGAGTAATTTTTTGACTCTTCTCCTGCCAATTCTTTTTTCCGTTCGGCAATCCATTTTTCCCAGCGTGGTTTATAATAGTCGCTTGTAAGTCCTGACCACTGACGATTGGAATAATCAATCAAGCCTCCACTGTTTGCCTGCTCGATACTTCCCCACGTTGTGATAAGACCACGTGCATTTAGCTCATACAATTCTTTTGTGAAATCGTCTGCATTTTTCGCAAGTGCTTTCGCCGATTCCAGCCATGTGCCAAGCATAAATTCTTCCTGTGTTCCAGTTACTTCCTCTACCTTTGTAATAATTTCAAGGAAACTGTTTGACATTTTTTCAAATTTTTCAGCGTCCCCCTCGCGGAATGCATCTGCCATCTTCTTCTGATATTCCTGCGCAGTGTTCGATAACACCTGCTCTAATACATTTGCAAGATCATATTGATAACCGGCACTGTCTTTTAATTTGTCATAATCTTTCAGCAACAGTGCTGCCGCTTTTTCCAGCTCAGCCTTATCATAATCAATCACCGCATTTCCCCAAGTGGAAGCTGCTCCAATATCTAATCCCGGACGGGCGTTGACAACCGACTCCGGCGCTCCCTGTCCTTTCATATTCAGCTCTGGATTATACACAGTATCATTCAGGATTTGCATTGCTTCATACGCCGATTGGCTCTCTGCCCCATATCTTCTCGTTGTGTAATCCTTGAACCATTCGTCCAGATTGATCGCTGATAAATTCTCACCATCATCTGACCAGATTGTCTCGAAGAACAGATCATACAGTACCGGATTATTCACAGATGCTTCCGGTGTGATACCGATTCCCGCCATATGGTCCGCCTGTGCCGCTGCCTGCGCAACACCATTTACAAAATTCTCAATATGTCCGTGCAGTCCGAGACGCCCTCCGAAGTTATTCAGCATGCAGTAAACCCAAGGAGTGTTCAAAAATTCTCCACCGCCTTCTGCTCCACCGTAAGAGCCAGGATCTGTCTCGTTCCAGTGCGGAGTTTTCTCTGCATAGAGATCAAGTACAAGCGCATGGTCACGTGCTGCATCTAATCCCTGAAGCAGAGCCGTCGACGGATTTCCCTGCCATGACTGAATAATCCAGATACCATTTTCGTCTGCCTCCATCATGTTTGCCAACACTTTCTCGGCAATGACTGTCGGGCTCATACCACCTGTGTTTCCACCTTCATGGAACGGGTCTGTTGCATAGTAGTCAGATACATCTCCATATACTTCCTTTTGTACCTTATAGAACAACTGCGCATATTTGTCAAATGTCTCACTATCTGTCTTCAGCATACTCGGTCTTTGGAACGAACACCATGTCCCCTGCTTGATTACCTGTGCACTTGGGTCTTTATCTGTAATATCAACAGGAACCATACCGCTATAACCTTGCAGTACCGGCTGCATGCCAAGTTTTCTCATAATAAGCTGATTTTTTCTCGCAAGTTCTGTTCTCTCCGTGAACCAGCTGTCATGTACCGGTCCTCCAAATCCGGAGAGATTTGCCATATATGCCCATGCATAGTATGCAGGCCCTGCGATGAAATCTTTTGCTTCTTCGTGCGAATATCCAAGTTCTCCTAAAAACCTTCTCCACACTTCTTCCTGCGCTGTTGCATCGAGAACAACATTTACACCATTCAATGCAAGCCAGTCCAATTCATTTCTCCATTCTTTCTCACCCCAGAACGCCATGGAATATGAAAGCGTACAGTAGTTATAAGAATAGCGGACCGGGAATTTTGTCTCTTTATGTACCGTTCCCTCAATTGGAACAATGCTCTTTGGCATCTTCACCTGATCCCCAACCTGAGAAATATTTACGTTACAATAATATTTCAAATAATGGTTCAGCCCCGTCGCAAGAGAGACACCATCGTTTCCTTTGATGTGAATCTTTCCATCTTTCTGAGATAACTCAAAGTAATCATATGCATTGTCGCCTTCTGCCACTTCCAAGGTAAACCAGTCAACATACGCTGAGCCGATTCTTCTTTCAATGATCCCTTTCACTTCATCAATCGTATCTTGTTCTGTAATCTGCACATCATATGCGGAACCTGCAAAATCTTCCACCTGAACTTTTGGTGTCTCCTGAATTTTCGTTCCGCTTTCCTTTCCAAGCACACGGATCTCATTGATCAAAGACTTTTCCGAAGTCGACTGATATTCCATATATACACGAACAATTCTTGCTTCTTTTCCATCAGCAGCGTATTTTTCACCGTCTGCCGGACAGCTTTCTTTACTTGTTTTTTCCGCAAGCTTATCAAAATCTCTTCCGTCCATACTCGTATAAATCGAATACTGGGAATATCCTGTGGACGGTGTAAACACTTGAATCTCATCCAGATTATAATTTTTCTCCAAATCAATATCAATGTATGCCGGATATCTGTCCCCCGACCACACATTCGTTGTAGAGCCATCATTCACTCTGGATACTGTAGACTGACCTGTGTTAGTATGAACCGGTTTTTTATATGCGATACTCTCAGTATCTTCTACATTGCTTCCGTTTGCATCTGCAAAGATTTTAAATTCCGCCAGCGCCGGCCACGGATCTCCGCCTGTGCTCGCAATATCAGTCACATTGATGCGAATGCTCTTTAAATTCTTGACACTGTCTAAAGATAATGTCTGAATATGTCCATCCTCCAGACGCGTTGCCTTCACTCCTGCAAATAACGTCTGCCACTCGGTGTCATTTTTACTCTTCCCAAGTACGTCAAATGTAAATTCAAAGCCATTTTCATCCGGATCCACAAGTTCAAAAGCCGCCTCCATAGATTTTACCGGATACTCTCTGTCGAGCTCCATCTCGATCCATGCTCCGTCTTTCAAACCGGAGATACCTCCATTGTTGTAAACGTACAACGTCTCATAATTATCATCAACCAGATTACTTTTTACTCCGGCATCCCCGCCAACAGATGTGATTGCCGCCTGCGGCGCCACATTGGTCAGATCACTTTCCTCGGAAGATGCCTCCGTCCAGATTTCCACCTCTGCAATAGCCGGCCAGAACGCTCCCGGCTGTCCATCGTTTTGCGGATTAGACAATGTAATATACGTGTGTGTAAAATTCAAAGGTGTCTCATATTCAAATTCATAGACATCATCAAAACAGTGATTCACTTTTGTATCATCCACAACAAGATCACTCGTGACGTTATTCAATGCATGTGACAGTTGAATATCCACCGTCCAAGGAGTATGTCCCTGTTCAAACTTTACAACGATTTTTTTAATCTTTTTTGTATTATCTGCAGGCAGCTTCAATGATACCTCACTCGGCCATGTATCACCGTTTTGCACCCACAAGGTCGTATCGTCACCGTCAACCAGATTTTCTTTTTCTTTCCCCGCTTCCGAACTTGGGACTGTAATCTCTGATTCCGGTGCGATATTCACCAATTTTTCCTCTCCTTTTTTCTCTCCAGCAGCGACAAGTGTCGGTACCTGGATCGAAGTCATCACAAGACTCAATACAAATATTCCTGCAAGAATCTTATGAAATCCTTTATATATTTTCTTTTTCATTTCTTTTTTCTTTTTCCTTTTCCCTTTTCCCTTTTCCCTTTTAAAACAACCGGCAACTTTCATTGCCGGCTATTTTATTATTCATCCGTTTTTTTCTTTTTTAGGATTTCTTTTCCTGCAATTACGGATGCTGCTGCCGCAAGAACCATCATCATTGGCGCCGCAGTCGAATCTCCTGTCACCGGTTTCTTTCCAGTTTCATCTGAGCCACCGGTAGACGGAGTATCTGGTTTCTTATTTTCCTCTTTTTTCACTAAATCCTTAGCCGCCTTTGCAAGTTTCTCCGTAGCTGCCTTGATTTCCTCTGCTGTTGCATCTTCATCATCAAGCACTGTCTTGGCATTTGTGAGTGCTTCTTTATATACTTTCCAGCTGTCTGCTGTGTAGTCAGCTTCTTTGTAGTATGAAACACATTCATTGTAGTATTTTTCCAAAGCGCTCTTATCTACTTCGCTCGGTACTACAGGTTTGTCAGCTTTTTCTAACTGTTCAACTGCTGCTGCCAACTGTCCCTCTGCTGCATCTACAGCATCCTGATCAGCTTCCGGATCTTCCATAACTACTTTCGCCTGAGCAAGTGCATCTTCAAATACTTTTATGCTCTCTGATGTATATCCGCTCAGATCCATCTTTTCTGCTTCTTTGATTAAGTCTTCCAATTTGTCTTTGTTTACTTCATCCGGATCTACCGGTGTGTCAGATTCTTCAAACTTAGCAACCAATGTCAGGTTATCCTCCGGTGTTACTTTGTAAGAAGCTTCCTTGCTCACTTCGTTTCCGAAAATGTCATACCAGCCAACGAATTTGTTTCCTTTATCTGCTTTTGCAGTAAATGTAACTTCCTCGCCTTTGTTAATCTGCTCTTTTGAAACTTCTGCTGTTCCTTTTCCTTCCACATATGTGCTGATGCGAAGTGGTACTTTTGTCAAGTCCTCTGTTCCTCCAAGCACTTTGAACTCTGCCGCACTACCGAAATCATTCTGTCCTTTTGTAACTGTCAGTCTTAATTTTGATGTGTTGATTGGTTTAAATCTCACATTTTTCTCAGATCCATTAGAAGACCATGTTCCTTTATCTACAGCTTTCTGCCAGTTTCCGGAAACATCTTGATACTCCAATGTATATTCTAAGATATATCCATTATTTCCTGTCTGTCTTGGCATATAGTAGAATCCATTGATATCGTAATTCTTCTTCATATCAATTGTGATCACAGCCGGAAGTGGTTTCTTGTTTGGCGACCACTGTGTATGCCAGATTGTAGAAATATTATTATCAAATGCATTTGTAATTTTTCCATCTGAGTTTTCGTTGTCAGCTGTCACTGTGAAGTCTTTTGAATCGATTGCTCCCTCTGTCAAATCTTCTTTTACCACTTTAGAAGTCAACACAATGTTATCGATCACTGCGTTTACCGCATTTGTCTTAGAACCAATTCGTTCTGTCGGCAATGACAATGACGCACGTGAGATATTAGATGCTTTCAAATCGCCTTCATATGTGTAGCTTCCTGTTGCAGAATATTTCTTGCCATCTGCAATCAGAGAAGTCACATCTCCGTCTGTTCTGATTGTCAGAGATACTTTCTGATTTACCGGAAGTTTATATCCAAAGGAATAGTCATAACCTTCTCTTGTAAATCCAAGTGTTCCATCTTCCATAATACGGATATCATATGTTCCATATTCTGCGTCTGCCTCGAATAAAATTTCTCCAGGCATTCCAGGTTTTTTCATTGTAATGTCGAAAGAAAGTTCCTTTCCAGGGCCAACACGGTCAAGCGGAGTAGAAACATAGCTTTCTTTTCCGTTCAATACAAATGCTTTATCTTCTACTTTTGCATTCACTGCATCTTTTGCATCATATCCGTTTCCGGATTCGTCATTCAATCCTTCATCGAAATCATAAGAAACGATTGTGTCACCTTTGCTGTCCACTTTATCGTATGCGTTTGTGCGAGGAGCTTCTCCAACTGCTTCGCTGACTTCTGTTGCCTCTGCGTAAGTCTTTTCTTCATCTCCCCACAAACTTGATGCGTAGAATGGAGCTGCATCGTTGAAACGGTCATAAATTTCCATCTCAGAAAGACCATTCGCTTTCTTATCTACCATGTCATTCCAGATTGCATAAGCTCCACCGAGTGTCTGTTCAGAACCAACCGGAACTCCCATACGTTTTGCCGGATCATAATTGCTGTATAAGTGCTGTTTATTCAAATAATCACCATAATATCCGGCTGCCGGAACAATGTAAACTGTTCCATCGTTCATATCAATCAGATCATATCCTTCTTTGTACATCTCTTTTGGATTTGCCCAACCGTCATTCCAGATATTCATCTGTACATCTTCGCTTCTTACATCTGTCTGACCTTTTCTTGCAGTAAGACTTCCCCAAAGACGAACTTGATTACCTTTCTCTTGAACATGTGCTAACAAATCATCTGTAAATTGGCGGAACTGTTCTTTATATGTTTCTGAATATTCATCTGTTCCGATATTAACAATTGTCTCTTCATCGAATACAGGATTCTCACCTTCCAAATATTCATCCCAAAGACCTTCTACAAATTCTAAAGACTTCGCATATGGCGTTTCACTTGCATCACCCCCACTAGGAGTTGCCAAATTAAAGTGATCATTCTCACGTCCATTTCCACCCATTTTAAGGTCTGGACGAACCTTTGTAAATGCAAGAGAGTGTGCCGGTGTATCGAACTCAGGTACAATATCCATACCGATTTCACGGTAATCCTGAATCATCTGACGCATCTCATCTTTTGTCCAGTACATGTCATCACTTGTCAAATCTGCCTTATTCAGATTTCCATCTGCTTTGATATCAGACTCCAAACGGAATCCCTCATATGCAGTCATCGGATCTTCTCCTGCAGTTGTGTAATCTTCCAAGAAGATATAGTTGTCATTTAAGTGAAGCTGTAAGTCGTTCATCTTGTACCATGCCATTGTCTTTGCAACTTCATTGACAATTTTCTTAGAGAATGGTCTTCTTCCGACATCAAGCATGAATCCACGCACTTCGTATTTTGGATAGTCACGCGCCTCACCTTTTGCGATTGTTCCATCTGTCTGTTTTAAAATCTGAAGAATACTTCTTGTTGCCCAGTATGCACCTGTTGAAGTTTCTGCTTCCACTGTAACTGAATCATCAATTTTCAGATTGTATCCTTCCTCTTTCAGACCTGTTCCTGCTTCTACAAGTGTAAAGAAGAAATCTCCGGCATTTGCGCTGTCCGCATATACAATTTCAAGATCTTTTCCAAATAAATCTTTATAATCTTTCTGGAACTCTGTTGCCGCTCTCTGAAGCGCTGCTTTATCTTTGTTTGCAACAACGATACGGCTGCCGTCCTTCACTGCAAACTCTCCGCCTTTTGCACCTTTCCACTCAGCAAGTTCCGGAATTACTGCTGGCTTTGCGTTGTCTCCCTCTTCCTGCTCGTATTTACCGGTAACAGTCATTGTATATTCTTTCGAGTCAACTGCTTTTCCATCTTTTCCTTCTGCTTTTACATTGAAGTTCATCTTAATCTGCTGTGTAACCAACGGCTGATAAACTGTCAAGTCTCTGTCTAAAATCTGCTCATAGTCTGCTCCGACAAAGCTTATTTCAAACCCTTCCGGAACTTCCGGCATTGTAAATTTCTTAGAATCACCTTCGATCGATTCAGGCAGCTCTAAGTTATCTGCAACTTCCTGTGGATCCTGAGTGTTTTCCGGCTCTTCTAATTTTCCGGCATAAGTCTCAAACTCCCAGATACCAACTGTGTTCCATGTTACCTCAGCTCCGTTTTCCGGCGCCCCTTTTGGATCGAATTCTTCAATGAAAAGGCGTACATGCTGTGTGTTGATCGGTTCATCTAAGTTGATAATCTGCTGATAGCTGTCTGGTTTTTTCTCAAAACTTACAACCGGCTCCCAGTTTGTACCGTCTGACGATTTTTCCAAACGATATTTTGTTGCATTCGTGCGCTCCCAGTGAATCTTGAATGACTGGATAGAAATTTCTTTTCCATAATCTAAGCTAATCCAGTGTTGTCCTAACTTAGCCGGACTTGCCCAACGCGTTGTATCATCTCCGTCAACTACTTTACTAGGTTGGAATTTTTCAAGATTATCTTCATATCCGTCTGCTGCTACTGTTGCACCTTTACTCAAGTTCTCAGCCTCTCCGAGTACTTTGAACTCATAGAGAGATACAGACTGCCAGTTACCCGGGTTCAACGTATACCCGTTCACCGTCAAACGAACAAAACGTCCTGTTGCAGCTTTCTCAAGATTGATCCTGCTTGTGAGAGATGTAATATTCTTACCATCTTCCTTTACATAAACATCTTTATAAGTACCATCTTCTGTGTCAGAAACAGAAATCTTGAAATTTGTAATATTGGTTCTCTCCCACTCAATTACAAACTGACTGAATGTCTTTACAGCCCCCAAGTCTAATGTCAACGTTCTCGCTTCCTGTGTGGTGCTCTGTGCTGTTGACCAGCGTGACTGTTCCGGTTTCTCAGCATCACGATTCACAATGCCATCTACCGCTTTCTCCGGTCCCCACTGATTTGCCAGTTCCTGATTGCTCGCAGTTACTTTTGAATTAAGAGCATAGTTAACCTCATAACCCGCTTTCTCTTCCACATTTTCTGCCTTTACAGCCGGCGCTACAGTTACAGACCCCAATACCATTGCCGCAGAAAGGGCGCCTGCACTTGCACGCATCCATGTTCCTTTTTTCTTCATATCTTTCCTCCTCATTATTTATTATCAGACGAATCTTTACAGCAGGAAAATATTCTGCTTTGCACTAAAAAACCGAACTTTTGGAACAGACTATACAATTTTACATTATATACTCTGTTCCAAAAGTTCGGTTTTGCCTAAAAAGTAACAACCCGCCTGTATAATATTAATTTTATTAAAGCACTTTTTGCCAAAATTTGCAAGTGAATATTTTATTCTAAATCCTATATCGTTAGATTTCCTCTTTCATCTTCCTTATTCAATTTGCTATTTCTGTGTATTCAGCTGCTTGTATCTCTTATAAATTCAAAAAAGATTGCGCATCTTTGCACGAAGTGCATTTTTTTGAATTATAGGATTCCAAAGGAATTTCCTATAATTCAAGAAAAACCCCGGAAACTTGCGTTTCCGGGGTATAAATTCAATTAGTTCAAATCACAAATCAACGATTACTCAATGATTGTAGCAACACGTCCTGATCCTACAGTACGTCCACCTTCACGATATCAGACCGGTGTATTGCGGTGTGCAAATGGTAATTTTTCGTATGATTTATGGCGGAAAATCCGGATTTTCCGTTGTGTCCGTGTGGTTCTGGGGGATTTTGTTATCATGGTGTTATCACTGCATTTTATATCACCAATTTTTTAACTTCCTGATATAAATCATATAAGTGCAGCAAAGACATATCCAAAATAGGTTCAAACATAAATGAATTCAAATGGATATTCTCTGGTGTCAACATAGCAACTTGCTCCAGAATTTCCATCACATTATCATTTATACTTTTTTTATATTCTTTATACAGCCAAGCACTCTGATTATTTTTTTTGTATATATCATTTATAATAGCTGTTCCATTTGTTACTTCAGTAGAAATTTTTCGAATCATATATTCATCAGATTTAAGTCTGATTGCCATAGATAATATAAGCTTGCTTTCTATCTCCAGTTTTTCAACTGGCACAATTGCATCCGCTTCCTTGATAATAATATCATATATGTGATCCATTTCTCTATTTTTAGCAAAATTTACATTTGAACTTTTAAACCAATATTGATTATATATTTTTTCAATCTCGCCTAGTTCAATAGTTGTTGTATCCGGTTTATAATGTAACAGACTTGTCAATTTAAGATATTCCGGATTCGACTTTCCTTCCGTATATTCTATTAAATTTCTAACAAATGGTATCGATGCAACAACTATATTATCTCTATTTCTCTTTGCAATCTCATCTTTATAATGTTCAAATAAATTTCTAGTATACTGTCCTTTTTCAAAATTTATCTTTCCTCCATCAGTATATGCAATATATGAATTTCCTCGCTTAGTAATACGTGAAGCAACTGTTCGGTAAAAATCAAAATTATGAGTGAGTAAGATTACTTTGAATACTTTTCCTCCCTGCGAACTAGTATATTCAGCGATATCACTGATATACTCTATTATCGCATGCTTATTTTTGTAATCAAAAGACTCTGATATATCATCTAAAATAACAAGTTTTTCTCGCCCCTCCTTTTGAGCAACCAAAATTTGAAATATTAGATTCAAGATGTAATATGCTCTCTTTTCTCCTGTACTCAAAACATCTAACAGATTTTCCTTCGAAACCTCTTTAGAACCTCTATTATCCTCAAAGATATATTTAAAACTTGGCAAATCTAAATTTAATATAACGTCCTCTTGATTCGCCGGTTCTATTGAGAATGGAACAAAAAATCTTTTCTTAAATAAATCCAACGCCTTATTCCAATCGGTTGTCTCACTTTTCGCTTTATCTCTTAATTGTTTTAAATCATTTTGTGCCTTATCATAATACTCTAACAAATCATGTAATTCCGTTTGATATATGCAAAAGACTTTTACCCATACTTTCTTTTTAAATTTGTCAATGTCCCGATATTCTGCAACTATATCCGGATGCTGTTGTAAATATGCATTAAACGCTTGTGTGTCTTTATTTTTACTAATAGCCTTATTAATTTTTTCAAATAAGTCTTTTAATTCCTTAGTATTTAACACCTGTTCTTTTTCTTTTTTTATTAACTCATTCAATTCATCCTGTGTTCTCAGCGTTACTGATGTACTTCCATCTTTTGCAACAAGTCGAATTTCATTTTTTGCCCCAAAAAATCCATTATTCCCCAAAGAGTCACTTATATTAGCATAATTATTATGATCTATTACACCTTTTTGCATATATAGAGATTTTTCTAACAGTTCACTATACTTCTTCTCGTACTCTTCAATCAGTTCAGAAGTTTTTCCGGAAGTAACCATAGAATATACTTTGGAATTGAATAATGTATTATAATCCAATTCCTCTTCCTTTAGAGAACATTGTAATTCCGAATCATTTAATTTAGTTTCTATCTCTTTTAGGCATAAAAATAAATCTTTCTTTGTATACCCCCAATCATTTAACATACTACTTTCTGCATCAAAACTACTTCTACTCGAATATTTTAATGAGGATTTTATTTTTCCGAACATTGCTTCTCTGCTTTGGTCAATACTTTTATAAATTTGTATATATTGCCTTCTTAATGTTTCGTTTGCCATCAATGTCCCTTGATTTTCATATGCATTTTCATCAAATGGGTTAATAACCATTATTGACTCTGGACTAATTGCTGTTGCAGTCTCATCTGTAATTGAATATTTACTTTTGCAACCATAAACTTTTTCTTCCACTGTTTTTCCATCTCTAATTGCTTCAAACGTTTTAGCAAATGAAGACTTCATCGTTCCGTTTGGTGCATAAATAACTGCTACATTATTTTTAGAAAAATCAATATCCTGTTGCATTTTTTGAATCCCATAACAGTTTTCCAATTCCAACTTTAAAGTATTCATGTAATCCCTCTGTACTTCTTTCTCTGTTCATCATCTTAAATACAAATGCTTTAAATCCCTATTCATCATCGGATTCAAACATATTTTCCAAAAAATTAGAAACATCGAATTTTTCTTTCTCAGCATATTTCGATACTAATTTTATCCATGTTTTTATACGCTGCTCTATTTCTGTCTTTCCCGTTTCCCATGTAACAGCTAATACATCTTCCCCACTCTTCAATATTGTGTCTTCAACCTTATCTTTACAAGAAAAAAGCTGACTATATTTCTGTGGCAAATTTTTATAGTGACTTCCATTAATTTCCAACTCGGCTTGACCACCCGCTGAAAATGGATCTCTCATAGAAGAGGATATGACACCATGATTTGCAACTAACCAAAGAGTAAATCGTTCATATTTATTTCTGCTATTACTAAACATTTCCGGGAAAAGAGCAAAACCTTGTGCAACTAATTCTTGCTTTTCTTCCTTTGACAAAGTTTTCCACATCCTAATCTTAGCCGGGGCTGCTCCTGAAGTCGCATCTTCTCCATTAACCCACCATAATGATTCGCCTGGTTTCAAAGTAGCTCTAAAATATTCTACTATTGGATGAATGGGATCTTTCAATTTCCGCATTTCATCATATGATATCCCCATCTTATCAAAAATAGTTTCACCTTCCAAAAGATTCATATCTATTTTATATCTAGGGCTATGGGTTACTGCAATGTCACAAAGACATTCTTCATATCTTCTAGTCTTAAATTCTACGGGCTTGTGTAATTTTCCGAACATAATAAAAATGTGTTCAACATCTTCTATTCTCGTTCCTTCTGCGACACTCCCTCCAATCAATGTCCACTTATCTTCTTTCGTAGATTTCACTTCAACACCATAATATTTTGCAGCCACAATATCTGGAAATCTTTGTCCACTTATAATTTCAATTGTTCCTTCAAAGTTCGTTCCATTTGCAGCATCATCTAATGCCTTTTTAACTTCTTTCTCTAATTTTTGTCCACCTTTAGTTAAATAATATTCTGGTTCATAACTTGCTCTTTCATTCATTAATTGGCAAGCCTTATTGCAAATTTCTTCAAATTCTTCTAATGATGGTTCCTTATTAGTTGATATTATCACTGTTTTTCTCTCCTCCAAAATACAATTCCCAATTATCTTCCAATCTTTTTGCAATATGATATCCCAATAATGGCGGTACAGCATTTCCTATAATTTTATATGCTTCTGACCCCGATACCGATTTATTCCCATTTCTAGCAGGTATTACAAATTCATAATCATCTGGAAATGTTTGAATTCTTGCACATTCCCTTACACTTAATCTTCGTTCTTTCAATCCATCAGAAAGTTCCTTTTTGTGTTTTCCACCATGAGCCTCTGATAATCTTCGAAACTCAATATTCCCATGATGTTCCGAACGAATAGTTGGACCAACACCGTTCAATCGAACTTCTTGCTGTCCTTGACAATGTTTTCCCATATACTTTGCCTTTGAATATTTTTGATGACTTAAGTCATTAGATTTTTCTGGCTCAACTAAATCTCCAAGTGCATCCTTCACTGTCACAAATTTGACTAAATTTTCTTTCGGTATTTCATTCGGTAGATAATGTGTAATCACTGGATACGGTGTATATTTCATTGTCAACTCTTCTTTAGATAGTTCCGCTAATGCCTCTGATGTCAGAGCAGATTTCTTAAATCCAAAAAAGATTACCCTTTCTCGCCCTTGAGGGACTCCATAATTAGCCGCATTAAGTACCCTAGCCGGAACCACTAAATACCCTCCATTGCAAACAGACGAAAAATCTTTCTCTATTACTTCTTTTGCATCTTTGAGATTTGTAAGCCCTTTAACATTTTCTGCTACAAAGACTTTCGGTTTTGTTATGCCAATAACCTCTCTCATCCACATATAAAGCTGACCTCTATTTTCGATAGTTGGTTCTTCCTCTTCTATTCTCCGTCCATCATGTCCCTTGTTGGACTCAAACCCCATCCTTTTGCCAGCAATTGAAAAATCCTGACATGGAAAACCGCCAATCAAAACATCTATATCCATTGGAAAAATATTAATTTTGTTCTCTTTTTGTAATTTTACCAAATCCACAATGCTATCAAGGTAATAATTTTCCGGATCAATTCCACGTTTGCTAAAATAATTTGTCCAAGCTGCTTTCGCTTCTGGTTTTATGTCATTAGCAAATATAGTGTGAAAACGTGTCTTTCCTATCCTTACCCAATTTTTATCTACATTTCTTATTTCCCAATTACTATTAATCTTCAGATTTACAGATTTACGCAATACATTAAAATCGCCTTCAAATCCTAAATCAATTCCTCCACAACCTGAAAAAAGAGAAACTAATTTTAATTTTTTTTTCTTCGTTGGATTCTTTTTACCTGCTAATAGCCTCTCTGGCTTTTTAGCATCAAAAGGAATTAACCATATTCCGCTTTGTTTTATTGCACCTTGTATTCTTTGCTGATTACATAATACTTGAACACGCCTCACCGTCAACTGCCATCTTTCTGCCATCTCTGCAACTGATATATATCCACTCATTTTAATTACTCCTTTATTATTATAATTCTATTCGTTTTTGCGAACTTTTTCAAGCTATAATTCTATTAAATCATCAAGCTGGTCGTCCATAAAGTTATTAAAAATAACTTCTTCAATTACTTTTATACACTGTTTGGGATCTTTTTTGATATCATTTCCCCAAAATCGAATTACTGTCCACCCCATAAACAGAAGCTTTTTATCATTTTCTCTATCACGTTCCATATTTCTTTCAATTCCCAACATGCGTAAAAGTCGGTTATACCTGCCTGCAATTCCTTGCAGTATTTCTTTCTCACCAGACAATTTCTGATAATCTTTCTGAACTTCTGCCAGTTCCTTTTTTGTTTTTTCATGCTCTTGCTTTTTCTTCTGAAACTTACTTTTCCAACTATCTCTTTCTCTTGTGAGTTCTTTCACCTGTGCAGCCATCGCACCGATTTTGTTTTTCATTTCAATGAATAATGGTTTTATTTTCTTATCCCGGTAAGTTACCGCACGTTCCAATGCTGTAGCTTCCGGCAGAAATGTTTTAATCATTCCATATTCTTTTATTTCCTTACTGACATTATCCATCACTGGTTGCAGGAATTCTCTTCTGTCCTCCAGTTTTTTCAATTCCGTTTCTGCTTTCTCCGCACGTTTTTCCGCTATCTCTTTATCTTTCTGGAACTGAATTTTTTCTTCTTCCAGTAGCTTAATATCTGCCCTTGCGTCCACAATCTGAGAAGTCAGTCCTTCATTCTCTGCTGTCAGATTTTCTTTTTCCTGCTCCAGTTCCTGCACTTCCTTTTTGCGTTCCTTTTTCTTGAAATTGTAAACATCCAGATGCTCTTCATGTGTGCCTTTCTGTTCCCATTCAATTCCATGTTGTATTGCGATTTCTGCCAGCACTTCTTTTTCATGATTTATCCACTGATTCAGTTCTGTATCATGCTTATTTCCACCTTGAAATCCAAGACTTTTCAATGCCTGCTTCAGTGAAACTCTGGTATCCATTCCTTTTCCCTTCCAGTTGCTCACATAAGGCACAAAGTCAATATGCAGATGCGGAGTAGCTTCGTCCTGATGCAGATAGCAGTTAAATACCCGAAGTGACGGATTCCTTTTCTGGAAGTCTTTCATATATTCATCCAGTACCCTTACGGCCAAATCTCCTTCTGTCGTGCCAACTGCCATATCCTCACGATTACCAATCTGAAATATTACTTCATGGAACAACTTCTCCTGTTTACCCTGTCGGATTTTTTCATAATAAT
>OFMJ01001322.1_pt1 | contig 18898 bp, 14 predicted proteins | sample 1541801 | NCBI WGS metagenome assembly OFMJ01 (sample SAMN04209234, study PRJEB22552) | human gut metagenome | biome: gut; material: feces | host: Homo sapiens | place: USA: Oklahoma
CCCCCCAGTACTCCTCCAGCCGGGCCTTCTGCTCCTGGCTCATGGCGCCCAGCGCCGCCTGTCCCACATTGGCCTGCAGCGGGTCAATGGGCGACATGCTTACCAGGGTAAAGGTTACAATGCTCACCGTGACCAGAAGCAGAAGCATTCTTATGAATTTTTTCCCGATTCGTCTTATAAGACGGTTCTCTTTCACGTTTATTTCCACTCCCACTGATCCACATTATTGACGATTGACCATCCATGCCCATGAGGATGGATTTTCTGTCCGGCCACCTGCAGGCCGTCCCTTACATAATAAAGATGATCCACATTACAGAGCCATACCCAGGGGATATCCCCCTCCTGGGTAACTCCGGTTTTCCCGTCCCACTGTGCCTTCTGCCACAGCTCATAGGTGGATTCCAGATCCCCTGCCTTCAATGCACCATCCATGTAATTATCCACTGCTTTATTGGAATAAGGAGAATATTCCGCACTTCCTGTGGCCGGAAGGGTATGGTAAATATTATAAAGCTCCATGGGGGTATGCGCCCCCCATCCCCATACCAGGGGCTGCGCCTGCGCCTTATCATAAGCCACATCCCAGCCTGCGCCCTCCGTTGTCACCTCAATGCCAAGCTCCCTTAACTGGTTTGCCAGATCCTCGGCCAGGGCCTGGCGCACCGAATCCCCGGGGGTATACATCACCGAAAAGGCCGCCCTCACCCCGTCTTTTTCCCGGATGCCGTCACTGCCTTGCGTCCAGCCGGCTTCCTCAAGCAGCTGCTTCGCACCGTCCGGATCATATGCCACCTGCGCCGATGGATTATACCAGGGCATCTTGTCACATACGCTGTAGGCCGGCGTACCATAGCCATTGAGCACATTGTCAATCATTTCTTCACGGTCAATTCCTATATTAATGGCACGGCGCACCGCCGCATCGGAGGTTACCGCATTGCCAATGGGTTTACCGTCCCGCTCCTGCGGTGATACTGTGGGAAGGTTAATCCCCCTGTTATCCACGCTGGCCACCCGGAGCAGCTGATAACCGTCAATCACCTGATCCGCATAGGACGCCGCCGTATGCGCCACATCTGCCTGGCCGGCCATAGCTGCTGCCAGCGCCGCATCCTCATCCATGAACAAAACGGTAAGCTTTTTGATTTTGATTTCCTCGCCATAATAATCCGGGTTCGCTTCAAAAATCACCTGCTGCCCCTTATCCCACTGCTTCATAAGGTAACGGCCCGAGCCAATAGGGTTCTGCCCGTAATTCTCATCATAAGCATGCTCCGGCACAATTCCCACAATAGCCATGGTATAAGGCCAGATGGAAAAAGGCGTATTCATGTGGAATTCCACCGTAGTATCATCCAAAGCCACAGCTTCCTTCAGCATGGTAAAATCATTAACGCTGCTGTTCTGTACACAAAGGTTGTAGGTAAAAGCCACATCGGAGGCTGTCAGCGGCTCTCCGTCCGTAAATTTCACATCGTTCCGTATTGTTACCGTCCAGGTAAGCCCATCCTCGCTGACAGAGTAATCCGTGGCCAGATCTTTCCCTATTTTTAAATCTGCCGTGGTAGTCGTCAATGTGCTCTGGATCAGCGGCTCATGCACATGCTCACCCGCACCCCAGCCATAAACAGGATCAAAGCCCGCCTCCGGCTCCGAGGTGGACGGCATGGTTACAATTACGGAATCCTTTGCCTGCCCGGATTCCCCCTGGGCGCTCTCAGCCGCCGTTCCCTGCGCTTCTGCTGCCTGTCCTGACTGTACCGGGTCCTGCTGCACACTGCTGCCGTTTTCCGCACTGCTGCCGTTTCCCATGTTGCCGTTTTCCGCACTGCTGCCGCAGCCGGACAGCGCGGCTGCAGCAAGGCTCACAGTCAAAATAAATGCTACTATTGTTTTCTTTTTCATTTGTCGTTGTCCTCCCATTTGTGTCAGATATTTCTTCCCGGAAGAGCTTCCCGGAAAAACATACGCCGGATTTTATACATGCTATTTCATCCACACATCCGTTCGGGCGCCAAACAAAAACGGATGCCGTGAAGTATGCTTCCCTTAAGGAATCCAACGCCTTCATGGCATCCATAGTTCCATCATTAAAATTATTATAAAAATGCAGGAAGCACCGCTGCTTCCCAGATGTTCAGCGAATTGTACCTGTATATGCAGAAATGAGGGAACTGTACTTCGGTACATTATATGCATTCTTGGAATGCCGCCCTCCTGCCAGCTACAGTTATTAAGTATAGATCCGCATCCTCCGGCAGTCAATATTTTCCTGCCCGGCCTGATGTAATTGAAAGATATACAGCCCTGTCTGAACTGTTACATGTAATTCATTTTATCACCTGGAGCAGGCTCCAATACAAATGAATTTTTTATGTCTGTTTTATGAACAAATTATGAATTGCACATTTCGATTATCCCGACAAATACTGTCCTTTTTCAGGATCTTAATGCATGCTCTTTATCTGTTCCAGATGATCTCAGGGTCAATATGCGCCAGATCCTCACAGCCCGTATGTGCCATCATCCCTGCAAGCTCTTCCGTAATGGATTCGATCTTTTCCCGCACTCCCTCAGGACCTTTCTCTCCCAGGGGCCCCATGAGCGCTCTTCCCACACAGACCGCATCCGCGCCCAGCGCCAGCGCTTTCAGGACATCCGCGCCGCTCTCAATGCAGCAGTCCACGAAAACAGGAATCTGCTTCTGTATTACTTTTGCAATAGAAGGCAGGATTTTAAACGGAGGCACTGCGTAATCCATAATTCCATGGTGATGGGAAACCACGATTCCCTGCACTCCCGCCTCCAGGCATTTATATGCGTCCCGCTCACTCAATACGCCTTTTACAATAAACGGCAGCTTCGTCGCCTTTACGAATTCCTTCAGCTCCTCCAGGGATTTCGCCTTCATCTGCATGCCGCAGACGTTATCATAGGTTCCCTTCCAGGAAAAAGCATGATCCATGTCCATCCCCACCGCCAGGACACCGCATTTTTCTGCATGTCTGATCCGGCTGATAATATAATCGTTGTCTTCATAGGGCTTGATAATCTTAATTGTCCGCGCCCCTGTGGCCGTGATTCTTTCCAGCTCCTCTTCATCACCCATGCCGGCCCAGTTTACGGTTCCGGCCAGATGCGCGCCTTCCGCCAGTCCGGCCATCCCTGTCTCATGTACATTATTCAGGTGGGACAGGGCGGCTGTCATTACCGGCGTGGCAAACGTTTCCCCGTAAAGCTCCATTTCCGTCACCGGCAGCTTTCCGTCCAGATGACGCATTTCCAACAGCAGTGAGTCCATATATTCCCTCGTGATTCTGTTGGAATCTCCGGGATTGGTTCTTTTTTCTTCTCCCATTTTTAATTCCTCCCTATGTATTTATTGCTTTATAACGAACTTATAAAGGCAGTAAACCTAAGCTAACCTGCTCTTGGCAATCCGCAGAACCACTGCTGCTACGATACACAGTACAGTGATAATACTGCTGATAATTGCTTTCTTCTTCATTTTTTAATTTCCTTTCTTTTTTATTTCAACGGACACAGCCCTTATAACGCCGTGCCCCTCTTCGGCACAAATAACCGGGACATATCCACGCCTTCCAGTTCAAGCAGCTTTATTTTGGCAGGAATACCTCCCGCATACCCGGTCAGGCTGCCATTTGCCCCTACTACCCGGTGGCATGGAATAATAATGGAAACAGGGTTATGCCCCACCGCACGGCCGATTGCCTGGCCCGACATGCTTGTTCTTCCCATCTTTGCAGCCATTTTCTTTGCGATATCCCCATAGGTAATCACCTCACTATATGGAATTTCACATAAAATACGCCATACCTCCTGACGGAATTTGCTGCCCACAGGCGCTAGCGGCAGTTCGTCTGCCACGGGCTTTTCCCCATCAAAATAGCGGTCCAGCCAATCCTTCGTCCTGTCGAATACAGGCATGCCGCTTTTTTCCGTCATGCCGTCCATAATGGTATTCCCATGATATTTCTGCACCTCCAGCCATACCCCCACAAGCTTGCTGCCGGTCAAATCACAGGCCAGGGTCAATAAGCCCACAGGAGAAGGATATGTTGTTGAATAATACATGCTGCTCCCCTTTTCTTCCTATTATAAATACTCTTCCCGCCTAAAAAGTCTTGTCAAACTCCTTCACCTCTTCACGGTGCAGATCATCATTGTAGATATCGGATTCATAATATCACCCGCCCTTTGCCGGAAGTAAATAACCCGGAATCAGCTCCATTGCCATAAAGGCGGAAAAATTATATCCCTCACAATCCGAAATCCCATACACAGAAGCTTCCTTAAATCCAAACTGCGGATAATACTCCGGCCGGCCGAAAAATAGAATGGCTCCATGACCCTCTGCTTTTGCTTTTTCCAGCATCCCGTTTATAAGCGCCTTCCCTACACCCTTCCGCTGATATTCGGGCAAAACGCTGAGAGGGCCGAAATTCAGGACCGGCAGCGTTATTTCTTCTTTTCGGACCACCGCTTTGCTGCATATAATGTGCCCAACCACCTGCTGCTCCACTTCTGCAACCAGGCTTAAAGACAATATTCTCTGCCTGTTTTTCCAGAAAAACTTAAGTGCGGCAAACAATATGAACAGAACAAATCCCGGCTCCCGCATACTCCGGGACCCGGAATCCTTTATCCTAACTTTGCATCTGTTCGTGATCAATGATGCCCTCATTCTCCTTTTTATTCCTGTACATACATGCGTCGGAACGTTTAAGGGTATCATTAAGCGTCTTATCCTGCGCCGCATCATAAAAAGCGTAGCCGGCCGAAATACTGATATCAAACCTTCTGCTCTGGCTCTCCTGCTCTGCCATAACGCGGATTTCCCGCAGCATATCCTCTACCTCTTCCTGCGTTACGTCCTGGATCATTGCGATAAACTCATCTCCGCCGATCCGGTACAGCACACATTTGCCATAGATAGCATCCTGTATGATACCGCTGCTGACTCTCAGATAATCATCCCCGCATCCATGCCCGAAGGTATCATTCACATCCTTCAGCCGGTCCAAATCGAAGGAAAGTATGACCAGCCCCTCTTTTTTCCCCTGCTGTTCCCGGTTGTGCAGATCCACCTCAAAGGCATTCCTGTTTTTCAGTCCGGTAAGCATGTCCGAATTGAATATATCCCTGTAAGAAGGATTGGAAATCCTCCGGAACAGAAGCACCGCAATCACAGCGGCCACAATACAGGACATCAAAATCACCACAGGCGTGGCTATTTTCATAAACCGGAAAGCCTGATATTCCGTCCCGGCATCGAATTCGATTCCCAGCACACCGATAACCTGCTCCCCGTCATGCATCGGAAAATAGGAAATAAAAACAGGCCCCCATGTCGTCTTGTTAATCTGGCCGGGGAACACGGTCTCTCCCGCCATCGCCCGTTTCATGTCCGCAATGCACTCAGGCTCTATGGCATCCCCCACATAACGGAAATCAGGGCTGTCTTCAGAAAGACCATCCACCAGATAAATAAAATCACCGTCCTTTGTCACTTTGGCAGTATAAAGATAACGTACCCCCGTGGCCTTTCGCGCAGCTTCCAGAATTGTGTGGGAACTGTCGTAAACCGGCTGCTCCCCGTCCTCTTTTACATTCAGGTCATAAAACATGCTCACATCCAGATAATTTTCCAGGTATTTATGTATATTTTCAGCCCGTTCCTTCAGCGCGGTAATCATACTGCCGTAGGAAAGACTGTAATTAACCAGGAAAATCAGCCCGCAGGCAAACACCACAATGACAGCCGTCATGAGGAAAACCTGCACATCCACCCGGTTGAACCGAATCTTATGTCCCTTGTTTTTATTATTCAAAATTCGTACCCTCTCCTCTTATGTATACTCCAGCCCCTTCACTTTAAACATTCTTACTGGAATTATAGCATACTGTGGTGAGAATTGGTAATGATACTTGACATTTTTTCATTCTTCTATCGCTCCGCAGACAGCAGTCCGCCCCCGCCTGAGGGATAAATTTCCAATTACGTTGTCCCCAAAGCCTCCGTTAAGCACCATGCTGATTATGGACGCCGCCACAATCGTCTGGGATACTGATTTTTTCCGCATACCGAAGGGCAGGGCAAGAAGGCTGATGCCGCAGAGCAGAACGCCCTCCAGAAGGATCCCCGGCACCGCTTCCGCAGCCATCTGCAGGGAAATATGCTGGGGGACCATGTTTTTCCAGTTGTTAATCAGGGTTACCGATACAATATAAACAAGATTAGACACCGTATACCCCACGAAGGTAATCAGGGAAACCAGCAGCAGCCTGCTGATTTCATCAAAGGGCAGGTCCTGATAAATACGGAGCCCCGCCAGCTCGCTTCGGCAGATTTCGCACACATCGATTTTCGCCTTCTCCATCTGCAGCTCGCCTGACTCCATTTTGCCAAATCAAAAAAGAGCAGCAGCATATCCAGCACATCCCTGGTTTTGGCATATATTTTTTCCACCTTTGTCCTGACGGCAGGCGCAAGGTTTTGCTCCGGAGCCAGCAGCATCTCCGCATATCCGTACACCACGGTGAGGGGCGTTTTCAGATCATGGGATATATTAACAAGCATCCGCCTGCATCTGTTATCAGCAAGCGATTCAGCTCACCCCTATGTTTAAAAATGTATATTATTGTGAACAATTCTTAAAATGGAAGAAAAACCTTTATTTACCTGCCTATATTTGCTATAATCAGATAAGTAATGCCATTTTGGATCTGTCGAAAAAAGCCCTGAAATGGGACATTACAGGTGTTTTTTTGTGGATACTGGTTCCATAAAACTTCCTGTTTTAACTTAAGGAGGCATAATTTCATGAATTATGGCAAAAGAGGTGCCGCAAAGAAAAAAAAGGCACTGCGTTCCAAATCAAAAAAATGGAGCAAGCGATTTGCTCTTACCTTTTTTAAAGCCATTCTTCTGCTCATTCTGGCCGTGGGAATTATCGGTATCTGCGGCGGTCTGGGAGTTGTAAAGGGCATTCTGGCGTCAGCGCCGGATACGGATATCGATGTGTCGCCCAGCGGCTTTTCCACCTTTGTTTATGATGCGGAGGGCAATCAGATTGCCAAGCTGGATGCGGAAGGCTCCAACCGTGTTCCTGTAAGCATGGACAAGATTCCTGAGAATCTGGCGCATGCTTTCGTGGCAATCGAGGACGCACGTTTTTACGAACATAACGGAATTGATATCAAAGGTATTATCCGTGCCGGTTTCATCGGCCTGACTTCGGGACATTTTTCCGAGGGCGCCAGTACCATCACCCAGCAGCTGATTAAGAACAACGTTCTTACAAGCTGGACAAGTGAAAGTGAAAAAGGCTTTGCGGTCAAGGTAAAGCGTAAAATCCAGGAGCAGTACCTTGCCATCATGCTGGAAAAGCAGATGGATAAGGATAAAATCCTGGAAAACTACATGAACACCATCAACCTGGGGCAGAACACCCTGGGTGTGCAGGCGGCTTCCAAGCGTTATTTCGGTAAAAATGTATGGGAGCTGAATCTCTCCGAGTGCGCTGTAATTGCCGCCATTACCCAGAATCCTTCCAGATATAATCCCATCACCCATCCTGAGAAAAATGCGGAACGCCGGGAAAAAGTGCTGGGCGACATGCTGGAGCAGGGCTACATCAGCCAGTCTGAATTCGACGAAGCGCTGGGTGACGACGTTTATTCCCGCATACAGATTGTAAATGAGGAAACTGGCGAAACAGCCATCAACTCCTATTTTGTGGATGCATTAACGGAAATGGTCATGGAGGATCTGGAAGCTGCAGGCTATTCGGAAACCCAGGCTTTTTCCCTGCTTTACAGCGGCGGCCTGAAGATTTACAGCACGCAGGATCCCACCATCCAGGCTATCTGCGACGAAGTATGCTCCAATGAGGAGAACTATCCCGACGGCACTACCTGGTATCTGAATTACCAGCTGACCATCCAGCACGCCAACGGGGAAACCAATAACTACAGCAAGGAAATGCTGGAGGATTATCTGAAGCAGAACGGAAGCGATAAAAAATATCCTCTGCTTTTCTCCTCCCAGGACGATGCCTATGCGGCAGCCGAGAACTATAAAGCATCCCTTCTTCAGGATGGGGACGAGGTGCTTGCGGAGAAAATTTCCATGACGCCCCAGCCGCAGATTTCCATGACCATTGAGGATCAGTCCACCGGAAATGTTGTTGCCCTTGTAGGAGGCCGCGGCGCAAAGGAAGCCAACCGTACGTTAAACCGCGCCACCTCCACCACCAGACAGCCCGGTTCCACCTTTAAGATCGTATCCACCTACGCGCCGGCTCTTGACAGCGCGGGGCTGACCCTGGCGGATGTATTTGTGGACGCGCCGTTTAACTATGCCAACGGCAAGCCGGTATCCAACTGGTACAGCTCCGGCTACCGCGGAATCTGTTCTCTCCGGGATGGTATCCGCGACTCCCTGAACATTATAGCGGTTAAGACGCTGACCTCCATCAAGCCGCAGCTGGGATATGATTACCTTCAGAATTTCGGCTTTACCACCCTGGTGGAAAGCGAAGAACGTAACGGACAGATTTTTTCCGATATTCAGCAGTCACTTGCCCTGGGCGGCATCACCCATGGCGTTACCAACATGGAGCTGAATGCTTCCTATGCTACTATCGCAAACGGCGGCACCTATATTAAGCCCAAGCTTTATACCAAAATCGTGGATCACGACGGAAATATCCTGATTGACAACACCGCAGGGGAAAGCCGTCAGGTTATCAAGGAAAGCACTGCCTTCCTTCTGACGGACGCCATGGTGGATGTTGTTACCTCCGGTACCGGCACAAGCGTCAACTTCGGCGGCATGTCCATTGCAGGAAAAACAGGTACGACCTCCGATTACAACGATGTATGGTTTGCAGGCTACACGCCTTACTACACCTGCACCACCTGGACAGGCTATGACAATAACGCCAAGCTTTCCGGCAAGAACGGTGAAAGGAACCTGGCGAAAACCTTATGGCGCGCCACTATGAGCAAGATACATGAGAATCTGGAAAACAAGGCCTTTAATGTACCTGCGGATATCGTTACCGCCACCGTATGTTCCCAGTCCGGCAAGCTGCCGATTCCGGGTATGTGTGATGAGACTCTGAAAACGGAGTATTTTGCCAAGGGAACGGTGCCCACGGAAACCTGCGATGTACACTATCAGGGAATGGTATGTGAATATTCCGGCCTGCCCGCCACGGAATTCTGTCCTTTCGGCGTGCCCGGTACGGTAACCATGACCCCTGCACTGGATGCGGCGCTCAGCGGCAATGTTAACCAGAACGCGGACGGTACGGCAGCTAACCAGTGTCCTCATAATGCCGCATTCTTCGCTGATCCCAATGCCAATGCGATAATCGCCCAGCAGCAGCTGGAGCTGGATGCAAGGCATATGCTGGCCAATTACGATGCACAGATGGCAAACCTGCAGGCAGCCCTGCAGAACGCGCAGGCAGTGCTTCTCAATGCCCAGCAGCAGGCAGCGGCGGCAACCGATCCTGACAGCCAGGCGGCGGCGCAGAACGCAATCACCCAGGCGCAGCAGGAAATCGACAACCTGAATTCTCAGATTATGGCCCTGCAGAATGCCCATGCGCTTCAGCAGCAACAGGACCAGCAGGCCGGAACACCCGGCCAGTAAATCAGTAAATACAGTATGGAAAAATAAAAAGTCCCGGGAGCTCCATGGCGGCCATCGCCAATCTCCCGGGACTTTTTTTATCTCTGTCATCCTGCTGTCCGGCAGCTGCACATGCAAACCGCTGCCTGATTTATACAATAATATCGTATTTTGTTATGTCAAACACGGCTTCTCCCGTACAGGAAAAGGCGATTCCATCCGCTTCAAGAGGCGTATACAGCAAAGAGGTCATCGCTTGTTCCCCATCATTCACGAAAAGCTCCAGCGCATATTTATCAAGAAGCACTCTCAGCCGGATACAGCCATCCTTCTGATCCACATACATGGTCCGGCTGCAGATCATGTCCTTACGCTGCCCGCTGTAGGTTCTGTCCGTGGTCAGCGTCCCCTGATTCACATCATAGCTTACTGTAGTCACATAATCTCCGTCTGAAGCCAGATGAACTGTAAAGGACGAGGCCCTGCGCCCGTCCACATCCAGCGTCATATCCAGGACTCTTCCACTGATTCCGGGAAGCCTGCGCTGGCCGTCTGCCTCACACAGCCTCACATCCCTGCAGGCAACCTCATTCCTGCGGTAATTTTCCAGTTCCCTGACAGGATTCTGTATCAGTTTCCCACTCTTAAGCTTCAGTTCTCTGGGAACAGTCATCATTCCGGACCACTCAAACTCCTCCGGGGTAAGATAATTATCCCAGCTTTGCAGCCAGCCGACCATCACCCTTCTGCCGTCTGCAGTTTCCACCGTCTGCGGCGCATAAAAATCCATCCCGAAATCCAGGCTTTTTGCCTTGCCTCTATGGAATTTACCGTTTTCCTCATCAAAGCTTCCCACAAAATATATGGAATTATGCCCGTTATGGAATTCCAGCCCCTCCGCTCTCATAAACTGCGGCGACACAATGAGCACATGGCTGCCGTCCAGCGGGAAGAAATCCGGGCACTCCCACATCTTTCCATATCTGCCGCCGTTGGCGTCAAGAATGCTTTTAAACTGCCATTTCACGGCATCCGCCGAAGAAAACAGGGCCAGCTGCCCGCTTCCATCCGCGTCCAGGCTTCCAATTACGGAATAAAAGGTATCTTTTTCCTTCCAGATTCTCGGATCGCGGAAATCCACCACAGAGCTTCCCTCAGGCAGGGCGTCACTTTTGATAACCGGATTGCAGGACAGCTTTTCGTAGTTGACGCCGTCGCCTATGGCAATACTCTGGGTCTGCCTTATTTTATGTGTTCCGTCCTCCTGCAGCCTGTCATAGACGCTGGTATACATCAGGATATGTTTTCCGTCGTGCTCCACCGCGCTCCCTGAAAAACAGCCCTGCCCGTCATATTCCGTGTCAGGCGCCAGGGCGCAGGGAACCAGCTCCCATTTGATAAAATCCTTTGTTTTCTGATGCCCCCAGTGCATGGGGCCCCAGGAAGTGCCATAGGGATAGTACTGGTAAAACAAATGATATTCGCCCTGATACCTGGAAAATCCATTGGGATCGTTGATCCAGCCCACCGGCGGTGTCAGGTGGAATACACATTTCTGTTCCGACGGTATCTGCTCCTTCTTCCCGGCTTCATATTCTCTTGCTTTATCCAATTCTCTGCTCATCTGCGTTCTCCTTAATACTTGATAACCGTTCTTTATTTTGGCCGCTGCCTGTACTCTGGCTGCTACGCTATCTTGGCCACCGTTCTTTTCTTTCCATCAGCTTTCCGAAGGGCTGATGAGGCTCGGCCTGATACCAGTAGGCTACGGAAGCCACATCGTCCTGTCTCTCAAACAGGCCTCCGTGATACACCCCAATCTGCTGGACAGTCACCTTCAAGTCCTCCTCAAACAGGACAGGATCCATGATGTGCCAACGGTAAAAGCTTCTCTGGGGCATCTGGTCGTCGTTGTGGTAATCATTATGTAGAAAAGTGTCATGGTGGGAATAGTACGGATAGCCCAGGAACGGCGTACAATAGGTGTTCTCCACCGTACGTCCGTTCTCCTGCGTGGCAAAGCTCCATGCCCCGCCGAAATAATCCTCCGTCCCGGTTCCGCATATCGTGGGATACTCTTCATCCCCGTCGATATAAAACTTCACCTCGCCTTCCCCATACCAGTAGCGTTCCAGCGTTGTCAGAGCCATATAGGTGCCCACGTACTGCCCGCGTCCCTTAACGCCGTCCAGAATCACATAATCCTTTCCTTTTTCCGTCAGACGCGCTCTTCTCCAGCTGGCATGAAAATACCCGGTATCTTCCGGAAGTTCATCCAGAAGGCAATAATCCACCTGATAAAAGAAAGCATTTACTGTCTCATCACACTGGTTTTCAATGGTGATTTTAGCCTTTTTCCTGAAAGGCATGGGAAAATAACTGTTAAAGCCTCTGGTGGGATTCACCGCTATGGGCATGGAATTTACCGGATAGGACACGCCGAAGCCGCAGCAGAAAAAATCTCCCAGCGGGCTTTCCACAGAAGGGCTTTCTTCCCCGTCCCAATACATACGCAGCACAAGATCCCGGAGAATATAGCGGTTTCTGTCGCTTGTCCTGTCAGTCACCGTAATCCAGATATGCTGTATCACGCTGGGACCGTCTATTTCGGCCAGCGTCACGGTTTCTCCCGGCTCAAGTCCTGGAATACAGGGCGATCCTTTCCTGGAAGGCCCCAAATCACTGGCCGCCATCCCGCCCTTTCCTTTTTCTCCCGTCCGGTTCTCCCAGTTAATGCTTCTGCTTTTTCCCTTTTTCAGCAGGGGCAGGCCGCTGAGGCTCCCATAAAACATACGCTTTCCCTCCTTAAAAAAGCAGGCAAATCGAACTGCCTGCTTATGTGGTTGAAATAGTTATGAAACGATTCATATTTAGTTGTATGGTATCATTAATGGATAGGGCTTGTCAACATGGAATCGCTTATATCCGACAAATGTACATGGGGGCTGTTTTCAGTTATTTCCCGTTCCCATAAATATTTACACTCCAAATTCATGAAGCACTCTTCTATAACCGGTGCATCAACCTTTGACGACTTGCTGTTGTATCTGCCATTGCCTGCACTGCTCAATTCTTTTTCCATTGTCTCCCTCTTCCTTGGCATATGCAAACTGATTAAGCACTTCGCAGGGGAACTCCGGGCAGCTGCCGCAATGCTCCTGTTTTCTCCCTTCACAGCATGATTTTAAAGGACAGGCATCGCCCCAGAAAGGCTTGTCTATATTTACACATCCTTTACATCCCATCTGTTCCTGGTACTTGCACTCACTGCACAGCAGGCCGCATCTTGATTCAATCATAATTTTATACCTCCTATCTGCACACAGAATAACACAAGTAACACGACAACAGTATGTCATGTTACTTGACAAAATTTTATGCCATATATATTTTTTCTGTTTGCCCGGGTTCATTCTGATTACTATATGCTTTTTCCTTTGATAACTCTCCAAAAACAAAAAATAAAAAAAAATGAAATTTATTGTTGACAAAACAGATTTTGTCATGCTATACTAGCTTTCGGTGACAGCGAGAAACACCTCGCAGGACACCGGAATGCTGCTGTGGCTCAGTCGGTAGAGCGTCGCATTGGTAGTGCGGAGGTCACGGGTCCGATTCCCGTCAGCAGCTTATGAAAAGCCCGTAGATTACGGGCTTTTTTCATGTCATCAAATAAAACCACCTGAATTCAGGTGGTTTTATTTGATGAGCATTTGAAAAACAAACATATTTAAGCCGCCATTATAAAGACAACGGCTTCCTGATAAATGAAGCGCATTTATTTACATTGCTTCTGAACCTGCTCAATGTGTGATTCCGTCAAGAAGATCCAGGCTATTCCTATTTCACCACCTGATATGCAATATAAGAATCGTCCTCAAAGACAACCTCCATATGCTCCTCTATCCACTCCCACGGAAAATCCTGAGTATTCAACTCATACGGCCACACCAGCGCCTCCCCTTCCGGCCCGGTCTGCACCTTATCCATGAGCACATAATCCGGCTGCTCATAATCCATAACCAGTTCCTTCCCTCTGCACCTCTGAATATGGAAATACAGATTCAGCCTGGCGTATACGTCGCCTACAAGAACCGTATCCGCCTCCTGCTCATCAAGCTGTTTCAGAGCCGCATAAATATGATTATCCCTGCTGTCATAGCCCGCATTATATTCAGGCAGCCTGCAGCTGTATACCGAAAATAAAATACCAGCCGCCGCAAACACAAAGGCCGCCCATTTGCCCACACGCGCTGGGACTTGCGTCCCCTTTCCCTTTACCGCAAGGCTGCGCACGATATCAGCCGCGGCATACACCATCAGCACAAACAGCATTGCCAGAACGCTTCCCATATAGGTAAAAACCCGCAGATACGGGAACACACACTGCACCGTCAGAAAAACCGGCACCATAACGGTCAGAACCACCGTATAAAGAGCCAGGAAAAACACAGGCATATCCTTCCTCCAAAATGCTCTGACACCCAACAGAAGCGCAAGAACCAGCCCTGCCGCTGTCAGCACAAGTAAAATACGCCCGCCGTTTGGATACACCTGATTCGCAACCCGCTCCAGGTATTGGATAAATTCACTGTTAAAACGGCTTCTGTCAATGCTCTGAATATTCGGATCAGAAAGCATCGCCTGCATGCCCCTGGAAAAAGCGGCAAACGGATCGTGAAGCAGCACATAAAAATGCCCCTTCCCGAAAAATGGTCCCGCTTCCTCCTTTACAAGGAAATTGGAGCCAATAGCAAGCCAGATAATCGTATACAGCCCAAAGGTGGCAAATGCCGCTGCCAAAGAAGCCCCTATCAGCCGGAACAACGTCTTGTATTTCCCTGAAAAAAGGAGATACAGCCCTCCTGCCATGCACACTGGAACCACCCAGTACAGATTGCTGGCAATAGTATAAAGCCCGCCCGTTAAGCATGCCGCAAATCCTACATAATACCAGAAGCGTCGGTCTATTTTCCGCCCTTTTATTTTCCTGCCTTTTATTTCCCTACCGCTTATTTTCTGCAGTTCCTTTATCCCGCCTTCATCCTTCTGCCCGCCTTTTTCATATTCCTGCCCTGTTCCTGCAAAAGCACCACTGTTCCCGCCTGCATCAGGTACACAGATTTCATAAAGGCAATTCACCGCTGCCAGCAGGAAAAAACCGGAAAGCGCATAGCCTCTCCCCTGGGCCGCCTGCTGCACCACATTATACATTGCCGCAAACAGCGCGGCGCCCGCCGCAGCCAGATTGGCTGGAACAGCCTTGCGCAGAATACGGTACAAAAGCAGCAAGCTGCCCATAGAGGCCAGGAAGGAAATTCCCCTGAGCCCGATATAAGGGCTTCCCAGCTTGTTCAGGACCGCCGACAACGCAGAGAAAAACACATGGTTATTCGGCAGCGGCCAATGAATCATGGAATAGATTACCCCTCTGTCAATAAAGTTTTCATAGGTATAAAGTTCATCGTACCAGGGTGGAATTGAGAACATACGCCATAGATAATAAATCCCCATCCCGCAAAAAAGCAGGCAGAACAGGGCATTCTCCCTGAAAAATCCCGCAGGGCCACGTTTTCCGTCATCCTCGGAAGCCGTTGCAGCCTTGGAAGCATTTGCGGCCTTGGTATTCTTTTTATTCTTCATTTCCAATCACCCAATCATTTTATTCTGCAGCCGTACCGCTTCCCCCGGCCGCATTGTTTCTTTTTACAGTATGGACAAAAAAACCGGCAGCCTCCTTTACGCCCCGGATAGCTGCCGGTTTTGTTTCCGCTTCCTGCGCTGTCCGGCACGGTCTGCCGTATGGCGCAATTATATCACATCTTTTCCCATTATTCCAGTTCGCTCTTTCCTGTATACAGCTCGTAATATCTGCCCTTCATGGTAAGCAGGTCGTCATGGCTTCCTCTTTCGATGATCTCGCCGTGCTCCAGCACCATAATGGCATCGGCATTGCGGACCGTGGAAAGACGATGGGCAATGACCAGGGTGGTACGCTCCGCCATCAGACGGTCCATCCCCTTTTCAATATGTTTTTCCGTCCTGGTATCCACGGAGCTGGTCGCTTCATCCAGGATGAGAATGGGAGCCCTGGAAATCGCCGCCCTGGCAATGTTCAGAAGCTGCCTCTGGCCCTGGCTTAAATTCGCCCCGTCACCCTCAATCATGGTATCGTACCCCTTATCCAGCCTCATGATAAAGGAATGGGCGCTGGCCGTCCTGGCCGCCTGCTCCACCTCCTCATCCGTGGCATCCAGCCTGCCGTAACGGATATTTTCACGGACCGTCCCTGTAAAAAGATGGGTGTCCTGAAGCACCATGGCAATGTTGCGGCGGAGGTCATCCCTTGCAATATCTTTGATATCCACATCGTCAATGGTGATTTTGCCCTTATCAATGTCATAAAAACGGTTGATAAGGTTGGTAATCGTTGTTTTTCCGGCCCCCGTAGAGCCTACGAAGGCAATTTTCTGGCCTGGCTTTGCATACAGGGAAATATCCTTCAGAATCGTTTTATCCGGATTGTAGCCAAAGGTCACATCCTCCAGCCGCACATAGCCTCTGCAGTTCGTCAGCTGCACCGCCTCCGGTCCGTCCTCCGGCTCCGGCTTCTCATCCATAACGGAGAAAACCCGTTCCGCACCGGCCAGCGCGGAAAAAATGGTATTCATCTGCATGGAAAGCTCATTAATAGGTCTGCTGAACTGCCTGGAATAATTCACAAAAACGGTAAGCCCGCCGATATCAAAGCCCCTGAGCACACAGAGGATGCCGCCGATACAGGCTGTCAGTGAATAGCCTACCTGCCCCAGGTTTCCCATGACAGGCCCCATGATACCTCCGAAAAACTGCGCCATGATCTGCTTATCCCGCAGATCATAATTTAAATAAGAAAATTCCTCCTCCGCAATCTCTTCATGGCAGAATACCTTGACCACCTTCTGTCCCGTTACCGTTTCCTCAATATAACCGTTCAGAGTTCCCAGCGCCGCCTGCTGCGCCTTGTAAAACCTGCGGCTGCGCATGGTGACAAAACGCGCCGCCTGCATCATCAGCGGCACCGTAACCACGGTAATCAGCGTCAGCCAGACATTGGTATACACCATCAGACAGAAGGTGCCGATAACATTGATCATACTGGAAATGATCTGGACCACGGTATTGTTCAGCATTTCCCCCACTGCATCCACGTCGTTGGTAAAACGGCTCATAATATCACCGTGATTGTTCGTATCATAAAACCGGACCGGCAGCTTTTGAATTTTTGCAAACAGCTCATTTCTTATTTTAAAAATAGCATGCTGGGATATCCCAATCATCACGCGGGACTGCAAATACTGGGCAACGATTCCCACCGCATAAATACACGCCATAATCACCAGGGAATGCAGCAGCTTATCCGCGCTCCCATTTTCGGAAGTCAGGCTGTTTATGATGGGACGCAGCATATAGGAACCGGCCAGCATGGCAATGGTATTAATTATGACACATGTAAAAACCAGCGCAAGCTTGTATTTTTCCTCCTGGATATAGGAAAGCAGCCTTTTTATGGTTTCTCCCGCATTCTTCGGCTTGCCTCCGGACATCCGCCCACGGCCTCTTCCCGGCCCGGGGCCCCCAGTCCTGGGTCCGCCGGGACCTCTTCCCTGTGCGCCGGCCTGCTGCGCCGCATAGGAATATTTTCTGATCAACGCTTCTTTTCTGGCCTCGTTCATGATGCGCTCACCTCCCTGTCCATCTGGGAATAGTAAATTTCCTGATAAGCCTCACAGCCGGCCAGCAGCTCCTCATGCCTGCCAAGCCCTACAATCCTTCCTTCATCCATAACCACGATCTGATCCGCATTCATAACGGAGGTGATGCGCTGCGCAATGATCAGCTTGGTGGTATCCTTCAGCGTCCCGGTAAAGCTTTCCCTGATTTTTGCCTCCGTTGCCGTGTCCACCGCGCTGGTGCTGTCGTCGAGAATCAGGATTTTCGGCTGCTTTAAAAGAGCCCTTGCGATACATAACCGCTGCTTCTGGCCGCCGGACACATTGATGCCGCCCTGGCCCAGCTGGGTCTGATAGCCATCGGGGAAGGTTTGCAGGAAGACATCCGCCTGCGCCGCTTCCGAAGCCGCACGTACCGCCTCCTGCGAAGCTTCCTCGTCGCCCCACATCAGATTCTCCTCAATCGTTCCTGAAAAAAGCACATTTTTCTGCAAAACCATGCCCACGCCATTTCTCAGGTTTTTCAGGGAATAATCTCTCACATCCACGCCGTCCACCAATATCCTTCCTTCATCCGCATCATAAAGCCGGAGGATCATGGAAACAAGCGTTGTCTTGCCGCAGCCGGTGGAACCGATGATCCCCACCGTCTGGCCAGGCTCTATGGTCAGGCTGACATCGTCAAGCACCTTCTCCTGGCTGTCCTTATAATACCGGAAGGAAACCTGCTGAAACTCAATCCGCCCCTCCTGCACCGTTTTTGATGTCTGTTTTGCATTCTCGTCCGTCAAATCGATTTCCGTATCAAGGATTTCGTTGATTCTCCTGGCGCTGGCAACCGCCCTGGAGCTTTGCAAAAAAACCATGGCCAGCATCATCAGTGACATGAGGACCTGCACGATATAGGTAGTAAAGGCCGTCAGGTTTCCTACCTGCATATCCCCCACAAGCACCTGCTTTCCGCCCATCCATACCACTGCCAGCGTGGTTGCGTTCATAAAAAAAGCCATGAGGGGCATCTGCAGGATAACCACCTTGAAGGCCCGCAGGCTGGAATCCTTTAAATCCTCATTGGAATCGGAAAAACGCTTTTCTTCATACTCCCCTCTGACAAAGGATTTAATAACCCGCACATTCTGCAGCGTTTCCTGGATATTGGAGTTAACCTTATCCAGCTTCTTCTGCATGATGGTAAACCTTGGGAAAGCCGTCCTCATAATGATTGTAATGGCAATGATCATGACCGGCATGATAATCAGAAATACTCTGGCCAGCCTTGCGTTCATGGAAAAAGCCATGATAATGGCTCCTATGAGCATTCCCGGGGCGCGCAGCATCATCCTTAACCCCATCATAATCAGGTTCTGTACCTGCGTGATATCATTGGTCAGCCTGGTCACAAGGGAACCGGTGGAAAAAGCATCAATATTTGCAAAGGAAAACTTCTGCACCTTTTTAAAACAGTCATTCCGCAGATCGGCGCCGAAGCTGATGGATGCCTTGGAAGCAAACCAGGCCC
>OFMJ01001336.1_pt1 | contig 18727 bp, 11 predicted proteins | sample 1541801 | NCBI WGS metagenome assembly OFMJ01 (sample SAMN04209234, study PRJEB22552) | human gut metagenome | biome: gut; material: feces | host: Homo sapiens | place: USA: Oklahoma
GCGTTCCGAGCATCTGGGTATTGCTGAAAAAAACGCGTCTCTTAAAAGCATTGTTGACAAAATCATATATACCAAAGACGGGAATCATATTGATATGTATTACTATCTAGCAAAAGCCCCGGAAAACCAGATAAAATAAGGCTTTCCGGGGTCTCCCCTTGGCTTGTATCCTCTTTCGGTATGGTCATCCAGTCCGGACACTGAACCTGCCTCCCGTCGCAGTATTGAGTAAGAATGGGCTGGCGGACGCCGGGGCGGGAAAGGTAGGCGTCAAAGATTTCATCCACCACCTGGGAGATACTCTGGAAAATGTTTCTGCCGTAAATCCACTTATGGTCAAAGGCGGTAGAAGATGTGATGGTAAAATCATACCCCTGGTTCCTGTACCATTCCGTGTATACACGATTCAGGGTGAAGGACATGATGGCCAGCACATTGGCCGTTATGGATGATTTTGGCCAGGTAGCATAGATCTCACTGGACGCTACATTTTTAATATAATCCCTGTATGGAACGTAATAGTCGGGGGCCGATGCGTTGGTGGGGACACCGTCGTGAACGATCACCGTCTGGGGGACCACCACCCGGGAAAGGACAATCTCACCGCTTCCGGTCACAGGCTTGATCTCACTCTCCGCGATCTTAGGCGGATAATTTCCATATAAAGTATGATCGGGGATCGTAATATCCTCTTCTCCTCCAGTATCCGCCGCCGGGATCATTCTGGCCGGCTGGATCGCTGTGGCGTCTGCCAGGATCTCTGTTCCGGAGATCACCAGAGGTTCGTATCCCGGTGCTGTGATGCGGATCGTATATTCTGCGTAAGGCCTCTCCCCGGACGGAGCCAGGCTAAGCTCCGCCGGAGGGGCTTCCAGAGCCACATTTTCTGTCTGGCCGGAGCTGTCTGTCCTCACTTCCTCCAGAATCTCCTCCGGCGTCTCTGTCTTTGATATGGAGATACTGGCATCTGTGACAGGAAAATTATTTGTATCTGAAACCACATCTACCTGCAGATAACCTTGTGCCATGTCTGCCTCATAATAAAGAATGTTAGGATAGCATATGCGCCGGGACGGATGGAGTTTCCCTGCCAAATAGAAAGAATCATTCAAAAAAATTTCAAAAAAGGGCTTGTGTAAATGATCCTTTTGTGGTAGTATATAGGCACTGGGGCATTAGCGCAGTTGGGAGCGCGTTTGAATGGCATTCAAAAGGTCGTGGGTTCGAATCCCATATGCTCCACTTTTTCTTTTTGCAGATATGGTTCATCGGTAGAACGCTAGCTTCCCAAGCTGGAAAGGCGGGTTCGACTCCCGTTATCTGCTGTATCAGACCTCTTATAGTTGTTGAAAGATCCAATAACTATAAGGGGTTTTTTCATCTGCTCTTCCCAGCCTGTCTCCCATCCTGGGTTTCTCTGTAACTTCCATCCCATAAAAAGACCTCCCGCTGCACCATACAGCGGAAGGCCTTTCTTCATATCGGGGGTGATTTCCAGTCTTATTTTTTGAATTTTGTCAGGGATACTACGAGGGCTGTACAGCCAACGAGACCGATGACGTTGGGAAGAACCATGAGCTGGTTGAACATATCGGACAGAGCCCATACCAGATCAGAAGAGCTGGTGGTTCCCAGGAAGATAAAGATCAGAGAGATGATCGTGTAAACGATCACACCCTTCTTGCCAAACAGATACTCTGTATTTACCTTACCAAACATATTCCAGCTGAGGATCGTGGAGAATGCAAAGAAGAACAGGGCAACCGCCACGAATTTCGCTCCCAGATCCGCACCGAACACAACGCCGAAGGCTGTCTGCGCCAGGTTCGTATTGTTGAGCACGTTTACGATCTCTCCGGTGTAGCCTGCTGCTAAGGGGCCGTCGGGAGTGTAAAGAGTACAGATCACGATCAGAGAGTTTAAGGTAAGAACAACGAATGTGTCGATGAAAACACCGATCATAGCCACACAGCCCTGCTCGTGGGGCTCTTTTACGTTTGCCTGTGCATGAGCGTGGGGTGTGGAACCCATACCAGCCTCATTGGAGAACAGGCCGCGCTTTGCACCCTGGCTGATGGCTGCCTTTAATGCAGTACCAAAAGCACCGCCGACGATAGCCTGGGGCTGGAATGCGTACTTGAAGATCATGCCAATGGTAGCCGGGATATACTGGATCCTTGCGATCAGAACGATAACGCCGCCCAGCAGGAATACGCCTGCCATGATGGGAACCAGCTTCTCTGTAACGGAGGCAAGACGCTGAACGCCGCCAACGAAGATAAATCCACATACTGCTACTAAAATGATACCAACGATCCAGGACGGAACGCCAAAGGCTGTGCTGAAAGTAGAGCCGATGGAGTTGGACTGTACCATACAGCCGGTAAAGCCCAGGGCCAGGATGATGGCAATGGCAAAGAAGGCTGCCAGGAATTTTCCAAGGCTGCCCTGGAAAGCAGTACGGATGTAGTAAACAGGTCCGCCAAGATACTGGCCGTCTTCATTTTTTACACGGGTCTTCTGGGCTAAAACTGCCTCGGCATAAATGGTCGCCATGCCGAAGAACGCAATAATCCACATCCAGAAAATAGCTCCGGGACCGCCGGTCAGGATCGCACCAGAGGCGCCGACGATATTACCGGTACCAACCTGGGCAGCGATGGCTGTGGCCAGCGCCTGGAAGGAACTCATTCCGCTCTCATGCTTCTTGCCGCTTAAAGTCAGGTTTCCGAATACCCGCTTCATACCTTCTCCAAAGCAGCGGACCTGAACGAATTTCGTCTTAAAGCTGAAGTACAGGCCGGCTCCCATAAGAAGGAATACCAGGATATAGTCAGACAGATATCCATTAATGGTATTCACGATAGGCAGTAAGGTGTCAGTTAATGCTTGCATAGTTTTTCCTCCTATTATTGCATAATGTGATCCCGGTCAGGGACCGGAATCCTTACGGCTCTGCTGGTCTGGAAGCCCAGACCATAGGGGACATATGTACACAATAAAATCTTAAAATCTCCCCCTGCGGAATGCATTTTCCGGCGGCCAAAGAACCGTACCGTTGCCTGTATCCTACCCCACAGATACATTTTTTCTATGTTTATGCATTTCCGTATAGATTTTATCGATTACATACCTAATATACCATGTTGCACAAATGATGTCAATTTATTACCGCCTGTTTTTATTGGTTTTTCTTTATATTTTTTATCTTGTCTTTAGTTTTTTTATATTTATTTAACATATTTGACTGCAAAATCCACGGAGGCCATGGCATCTTTGCAATAACCATCTGCACCGATGGACTCAGCGTACTCTTTTGTAAGGACCGCGCCGCCCACCATGACCTTTACCCAGGGGGCCTGGTCCCGTAAGAGCCGGATGGTTTCCTCCATGGCCGGGACTGTGGTGGTCATGAGGGCGCTTAAGCCCACCACCGGCACCTGCTCCCTTACGGCGGCGGAAACGACGGCCTCCGGCGGTACGTCCCGCCCCAGATCCAGCACCTGGAAGCCATAATTTTCCAGCAGTACCTTTACGATATTTTTTCCGATATCATGAATATCGCCCTTGACAGTGGCCAGGAGCACCTTTCCTCTTTTCTCCTGCTCCACGCCGTCCTTTATCATCTGCTCCTTCATGATCCCAAAGGCCGCCCTGGCCGCCTCTGCGCTCATTAAAAGCTGCGGCAGGAACACCGTTCCGGCCTCAAAGCCCTTCCCTACCTCGTCCAGGGCCGGGATCATCTCCCGGTTTATGACGGTCAGGGCATCTGCTGAAAGAAGGGCATTCCGGGCCGCCGTTTCAGCCGCCTGGATCATCCCCTTCTTTATGCTGCGCTTTAAGGGTGTCTCTGCCGGATCTCCTTCCGGCGCTGCCGGACCATGAGGATCTCCGGATCTTTCGTTTTCCCCAGTGCCCTGGGATCCATTTTTCCGGATTCCGGCCGCCGCTTCCTTCTGGGCATCCTGTTCCGCCTTCCGGGCCGCCTCCTCCTGCCCGTATTTTTCCACGTAGCCGGAGCAGTTCTCATCCATCCCGTGGAGGACCAGAAAGCTCTTATAAGCGGCCGTCATGGCCGGGAGGCCAGGATTGATGATCGCCGCAGACAGGCCGTTTTCCAGCGCCAGCAGAAAGAACGCAGAATTGATATGCTCTCTCATGGGAAGGCCAAAGGAAATGTTGGACACGCCCAGCACGGTTTTTCCTCCCAGCTCCTCCTTGACCCGTTTTACGGTCTCCAGGGTGGTCATGGCCCCGTTCTTATCCGAGCTCACAGCCATGCACAAGGCGTCCACCAGGATATCCTTCTTCTCGATGCCGTAGGAGGCCGCCGTCTCGTAGATCTTTTTCGCCACTGCAAGCCTTCCTTCCGCCGTTTCCGGGATCCCGTTTTCATCCAGGCACAGGGCCACCACCACGCCTCCGTACTTCTGCACCAGCGGGAATACCGCCTCCATGACCTCCTTCTTTCCGTTGACAGAGTTGACCATGGGCTTTCCGTTATAGATCCGCATGGCCTGCTCCATGGCCTTTACGTCTGAGGTATCGATCTGCAGCGGCAGATCTGTTACGCTCTGGAGCTCTCTTACGGTCTCTGTCATCACTGCCGCCTCATCGATGCCGGGAAGCCCCACGTTCACGTCCAGGATATCCGCCCCATTCTCCTCCTGGGAGGCGGCCATATTCAGGATATATGCCATATCCCGGTCCTTCAGGGCCTGCTTAAGCCTGGGTTTTCCCGTGGGATTGATCCGCTCTCCGATGATCACGGGCCTTTCGCCCAGGATCACCGTCCGTCCATAAGAGGAGACCACCGTCCGGTCCTTTTTTTCCACCGGAAGCAGAGGAAGCGGGCCGCAGGCCTCCCTAAGTCTCCGGATATGCTCCGGCGTGGTCCCGCAGCAGCCGCCAAGGACCGAAACTCCGCATTCTGCCATGGCCTTCATGGCCTGGGCAAAGCCGCGGGCATCGATGTCATACACGGTCCGCCCGTTCTCGCTCCTGGGAAGGCCGGCATTGGGATTTACCATCAAAGGAAGGGAGGAGACGCTTCTGAGATGCTTCATGAACGGCAGCAGCTGGACCGGGCCCAGACCGCAGTTCAGGCCTATGACGTCCGCTCCCAGTCCCTCCAGGAGGGCAGCCGCCGTCTCCACCGTTCCTCCCGTGAGCATTTTCCCCTTTTCGTCCAGGGTCACTGTGGCGAACACCGGAAGGGAAGAGGCCTCCTTCGCCGCCAGCACCGCTGCCTTTAACTCATAGCTGTCTCCCATGGTCTCAATGACGACCAGATCGGCTCCAGCCCGGACTCCAGCCTCCACCACCTCTTTATACGCCTTACATGCATCCTCGAAATCCAGGTCCCCGTAGGGGGCCAGAAGCCGCCCTGTGGGCCCCAGATCCAGAGCCGCATATCCATGTCCGGCCTCCTTTACAGCCTCCTTTGCCAGAGAAACGCCCGCCGTCACGATGGATCCCAGGCTGTATCCTTCCTCTTTCTTATACTTGAACCCGTTGGCTCCAAAGGTATTGGCCGTCACCACATCGGCCCCGGCCCTTAAGTATTCCAGGTGGATCTCCTTCACGGCCTCCGGATGAGAAAGGTTCCATGTCTCCGGCAGCTCTCCCGGCAGAAGTCCCCGCTCCTGGAGCATGCTCCCCATGCCTCCGTCAAAAAAGATCCGCCTCTGCTTCAGTTCATCCCTGATATCCATCTGTCCTTACGTCTCCCTTCCCTGTCCCAGGCTCCTCCTGTACGGACAGTCCTTTTTTTCACATGCCTCGCACCCCTCTGTCCGGCAGAAGCCCTTTACCGGACTGATCCCAATCACCGCCGTCACGGATTTGGACGGCATCATAAGGCCTCCGTCTGTCAGAGTGATCCCCAGGCGCTTCCCGGCCTCCAGCCCTCCCAGAAGGTCCTTCTGGACGCTTAACGGAAAATCTCCGTAGCCCGGAGAAAATCTTGGCCGCAAGTAAAGCCCCTTTTCCTCATATTCCTTTCGCCAGGACTCAAAATTCCTGTCACAGACCTCCTCGATCAGAGCCGCTGCCGCCGCCTGCATGACCACAGCCTTGGCCATAAAAAGCTTTCCGTACTTAAGGAGCAGCCGGTCCACTCCCGTTCCCAGGGTCGCCGCCATCACAAGAACCTGGGTGCAGCCGCCCAGGTTCTTTAAAAGACTTCTGCTGGAGGTCTGGAAACAGCCGCAGTCCAGGCTCCCGTCCCGCACCGTCACCGGAAACTCCCGTACACAGATCTTCTCCTCTGCTGCCCGCAGGATCTCTTTTATGCATTCCTCTGCCAGTTCTCCTGTTTCCTCATCCGGGACCCGGTTCCCGTATCCCAGATATCGGAACACCTCGCTCCTGCGGACCCCGTCCTCCATCATACCAGGATCTCCGATAAGCTGCTCTTGATCTGCTCCGCCACATCCGGCTTGTTCATGGAATAGATATGGATGGCATGGATCCCGTTGGCCACCAGATCGATGATCTGGGATACGGCATAGGCGACGCCCGCCTGCTTCATGGCCGCCGGATCATCCCCGAACCTGTCTAACAGCATTTTAAAACGGGTGGGAAGGACCGTCCCGGACATGCTGAGGATCCGTTTCATCTGCTTTGCGTTTGTCACCGGCATGATCCCGGCCACCACCGGCACGGAGATCCCGGCCTCCCGGATCCTGTAAAGGAAGTTGTAGAACAGATCGTTGTCAAAAAACATCTGGGTCGTCAGGAAGCTACAGCCTGCGTCCACCTTTTCCTTCAGATACCGGATGTCCTCAGCTTTATTCTTCGATTCGGGATGGCCTTCTGGATAGCAGGCGCCGCCGATGCAGAAATCTCCCATGGCCGCCAGCTCTGCCGCCAGGTCGCTGGCGTGGCTGTAATCCTTTTCCACATGACCGTCCGAAGGGATATCCCCCCGGAGCGCCAGGATGTTTTCGATCCCGTTTTCCCTGAGCCGTTCCACCACGCCCCTCACATGCTCCCTGGTGGAGGAAACACAGGTCAGATGGGCCATGGACGTGACTCCGTATTTTTTCTCCAGGCAGGCCGCCAGGTCCGCCGTATACTGGCTGGTGCCGCCGCCGGCCCCGTAGGTGACGCTCATAAACGACGGAGAAAGCCTGGCGATCTCCACCGCCGCCTGCTCCACGGTCTCATATGCGCTCTCTTTTTTGGGAGGGAACACTTCAAAGGAAAGAACTGGTTTTTCCTGGGATAAGATTTCTGTGATCTTCATATCTTCTGCCTGCCTTTAGTCATTTTCTGTAATGAAGGTATGCTATCACAAAAATGCGTCCCTGTCCAATACAGAAAAAATACGCCTCGTTAAAGGTTTTTCCTATATCAGATCATTCTATATCAGGACCTTCCCCAGCTCCTCCAGATATTTCTGCCCCAGGGGACTTAAGGCTGCCCCCTTCCGTTTCAGATATCCGATGGTCATGGTCTCCTCTCCTTCCAGAAGGACTGCACAGTAATCGGAGCCGTTGAGCTCCTCACAGATGATGCCGGAGCAAAGGGTATAGCCGCAGAGCCCCACCATCAGGTTTAAAATGGTGGCCCGGTCGCTGACTTTAATGGAACGTTTATAATCATAGGTACTGAGGACCTCTTCCGCAAAATAGAAGGAATTATACTGGCCCTGCTCAAAGGAAAGGCAGGGATACGGCTCCAGGTCCTCCATAGAGATCCTCGTTCTCCCCGCCAGGGGATGGCCCTTCCACATATATACATATACGCCGCAGTCCATCAGCGGCTCAAATTCCAGGTCCATGGTGGAAAACAGCTTGTAAAGCACCCGCTTATTGAATTCATTGACATAAAGGATCCCGATCTCGCTCCTGAAGTTTTTCACATCCTCGATCACTTCATAGGTAGTGGTCTCCCGCACTGCAAACTCGTACTCCTCCATGCCAAACTGCTTCACCATCCCGATGAAGGCACTGACCGCAAAGGTATAATGCTGCATGCTGACGGCAAATTTCTTCTTCACGTCCTTCTTTTCCACATACCGGGACTCCATCAGCTCATACTGCTCTGTCACCTGCCTTGCGTATCCCAGGAACTCTTTTCCCTCCTCTGTCAGGATCACGCCCCGGTTATTTCTTAAAAATATCTCGATCCCGATCTCCCTTTCCAGCTCCCTGAGGGCCTGGGACAGGCTGGGCTGGGAAATAAAGAGTTTTTTTGCCGCCTCGTTCATGGAGCCTGTGTCGGCGGCGGTGATCACATAGCGAAGCTGGGTCAGAGTCATGGTACACCTCCTGTTTTTCCTCCTATGATACACGAAAATCCATGGAAAAAAAAGAGAATTGTTGGAAATTGGCAGAAAGTATGGTATGATAGGGATACTATATCAAAAAGGGAGGCAAAATTATGAGCAAAGTCATATCCATCAGCCGGGAATTCGGCAGCGGCGGACGGGAGATCGGCTACCGCCTTGCAAAAAAGCTGGGGATTCCTTTTTATGATAAAGAGATCATCTCCATGGCCGCCGAAGACAGCAATATCTCCGAGGAAATCTTCCATGCCAATGATGAAGTGATCGGCCATAAAGAACGGATCGACTACCAGTACGCCGTGATCGATCCCTTCTCTTCCACCTATGAGGTACCCGTTTCTGACCAGCTCTTTGTGATCCAGTCCCGGATCATCAAAAAAATGGCCAATATGGGCCCCTGTGTCATCATCGGACGCTGTTCGGACGTGATCGTGGAAGACTCGTTCTCCGTGTTCATCTGCTCCAGCTTAAAAAAGCGGGTGGAACGGCTGCTCTCCCTGGAACAGGATGAGACCGTGGATGTAAAGAAAATGGAGGCAAGGATCCGTACCATCGACCAGAAACGCCGGGATTACTACCAGTATTACAGCGGCAACGAATGGGGAAAGCCGAAGAATTATGACCTCTGCTTAAACAGCGGACGGCTGGGGATCCAGAAGTGTGTGGATGTTATTTCCAGCACGATCTCTCTCACTTAAAACCGTTACGCTTTAAATGGTTAAAATTTCGGTTGACAAAAGGAACCATCCGCTGTATGATGGTTTCCAGAACATGAGATTTCAGAAAGGACGCAGCCGATCATGAAGAATACCGCATGGAACGCTTTTTATTTCTACTATTCCTTTCCGGGCTATTATTATAGCGCGGACTGCTTTTGCTGCGGAAAACAAACCTCTCCCGATTTCTCTTAAAGATTTCCGAAAACCAGGAGCCGGTGTTTGCATTCCCAGCAGACGCCGGTTTTTTCATGTAATAGGAAAGAGCGTCTTATGACATGAAAACGCTCCGTGGGGACTGCCATGCAGCGGACGGGAATTTTATCGCAGGAGCGGTCCACTGCAAGAGATCCCCATTTTGCTATTTCAACCAGGAGGAAAACGAATATGATCATTATCTTAAAACGAAATGCCAATCCGGAGAAAGTAGAGATCCTGAAGCAGGAGCTTGAGCACAAAGGATTTAAGCTCCATCTTTCCCAGGGAACCCAGACCTCCCTCATCGGCCTCATCGGAGACACCACAGCGATCCATGAGGACTGGCTGAAGGCCATGGACGTGGTAGAGGATGTGCGCCGGATCCGGGAGCCCTATAAAAAGGCCAGCCGGTCCATGCATCCGGAAAATACGGTTGTGGATGTCTGCGGCCAGAAGATGGGCGGCGGGCACTTCCAGGTCATTGCCGGTCCATGCTCCATCGAGACCAGAGAGCAGATCACCCAGGTGGCCGAGGATGTGAAGCGCTCCGGAGCCCGCCTTTTACGGGGCGGGGCCTTCAAGCCCAGGACTTCCCCCTATGCCTTCCAGGGACTCCATGAGCAGGGCCTGGATCTTCTTCTGGAAGCAAAAAAGGCCACGGGACTTCCAGTGGTCACAGAGATCATGAGCGCCGAGCACCTTCCTCTTTTTGAAGATGTGGACGTGATCCAGGTGGGAGCCAGGAATATGCAGAACTTCGAGCTTTTAAAGGAGCTGGGAAAGATCCGGAAGCCCATCCTTTTAAAGCGCGGCCTGGCCAACACCCTGGACGAGCTTTTAATGAGCGCCGAGTACATCATGGCCGGAGGAAACGAAAACGTCATCCTCTGTGAGCGGGGGATCCGCACCTTTGAGACATCCACCAGAAATACCCTGGATATCTCCGCTATCCCCATGTTAAAGCAGAAGACCCATCTGCCGGTGATCGTGGATCCCAGCCATGCATCCGGGATCCGCTTCATGGTAGAGCCCCTGGCCCTGGCAGCCATTGCCGCCGGAGCCGACGGTCTGATGATCGAGGTCCATAATAACCCGGAGAAGGCTCTCTGCGACGGAGCCCAGTCCTTAACTCCCCAGATGTTCGACACACTGATGAAAAAGATCCAGCGGACCGTGGACTTTTTCCGGATTCTGGACTGATCCCCAATAAAAACAGCTATGACGGTGCCGTGCGGCGGCTGTCATAGCTGTTTTTGCAGGTTCTGTTTTCCGATACATAATGGCTGTGTCGGGATCGGTTCTGGAGCGTGAAAGATTTCGCAGTTCTTTTAAATCATATAATTTTTCAAGCAGTATGTAATCATAGAGCAGAATGGATAATATCGTCCCCATATATTCCGTCTCTTATATTCCTCTATGGTCTCTGCCACATAATTCTGATCATTCCATAGCTCTTCGTTTTCCCCAAACTCCAGAGCCACCGCCTGATCATAGGCAGCTTTCCTTTGTTCCTGTAAAACATAGGTATCCAGATTCAGTCGTTTTTTCATCTCTTCCGCCCGGCAGTCATTGTGGAGTGCAAAAATCTTCCCATTCAGACGAAATCCAAATAAACCCTCAGCCTCGGGACTCGTCGGCGAAACACATAAGGAAAAATCAAACCAGTTATCTTTTTTATGGTTGCAATGGTCCAGGGAATCATATCGTTCTCCCTTACAGGAAACCATCATATTCCCGTAATCCAGCTGTGCATCCTGGCAGATGCGGCATTCTTCCTTTGTAAGACTCTTTTTATCTGGATGCCTGGGCATAAAATGTTCGATATCATGATCACCTTTCTGAACGCCGATTTCCTTTTCACAGTAGCAGCAGATATAACCCTGTTCTTCCAAAAGCTCCTGTTTCAGCCTGCCATACTCCTCTGACATGGCCAGATCCTCATATCCCGGCTCTCTTCCCATTTTTTTCAGAAAATCTTCTTTCCATTTCTTAAGGTGTCCCGGTTCTTTCCGTTTTACAATTCTGTGCATTCCGCGCCTTTCCTCTCCGTATCATAATCCTGGCCCTGACCGTATCGGCATTCCTTCCCCGGGTCCATGTATCAATGCGGTCCGCCAGCAGTTCTGCCTTTTCATAATTCCCTTTCTCGATCCATTGATACATCTCATCTGCTGTATTTTTGATCAAAGGGCTTAACGCATCCGTTCCCATCATATCCTCCAGGATCGCGTTGGAATCCATTCCATATAATGAGAAAAGCTCCTGAACCTGGATCGTATCCCTGGTTCTTTCCATGGAGAACACCTTAAAATCGTCCCCCGCTTCCCCTAAAATCTGGGGAGAATGTGTCGTTATGATAAACTGGAGATTTGGGAAGGTCCTCCGCAATGCTGGAACTACGGTCCTCTGCCATGACGTGTGCATATGGAGTTCCATCTCATCAATCAATACTACACCTTTTCCCTCCAGCGGGTTTTCCAGGGACGGATTGGCAATGGCAAGCCTCCTGGCTATATCTCCGAATAATGCCAGCGTACACTTTTCTCCATCCGAGAGCTGGAGAATATCCAGATTTTCTCCCTGCTTCATAATACGCATGGAATATGGCCTTGCCACGATGTGGATATCCGCGCAATCCGGCAGCATTGCCAGCATTGCCCGTTTTACTGCGCAGAGCGCCTTGTCCTGATACCCGGGATCGTCCTTCTGTTTCAGATTCTCATAAAATTCCTGGTCAAAAAACCATTCAAACAGACTGTCAAATGCAATCTGATTTTCAATCGCCCTGTCAAAGGCGCTGTACTGGCCAAAGGAAGGCTTTCTTCTGAACCGCAGAGGAGTCTTTAATACCAGGCGGTTAACCCCATAATTGGCAAAAACAGGAAGATCAAAATCTGAATTTTCATACACAGGGCGGTTGGCACCATCCACATGAAATCCTCCCACATACAGATCCTCATAGGCTGCCACGAGCCTTTCCAGCTGGGCAGAATCCATATCCCTTCTATTTTCGCAGGTAATGTTCCGCCTGAACGGAAGGGACCGTGCTTCTCCCTCTGACTCCAGAAGAAACAGGGCCTCCAGATCTGCCGATGCTTTTCCAGTTCTGATATCCTTCAGCTCCAGATTGATATTCTGCTTAAATCTCTGTTTAACGATTTTATTGATAATCGGGGCATAAAGAAGATTAATCGCCCATAATACGGAGGATTTTCCCGCGCCATTGATCCCGAACAGAATCGCGCTTTTCCCTTCAAATTCCAGAGTCAGTTCCTCGATCCCTCTAAAATCTGATATATGCAGTCTGTCAATTTTCATATTGGTCCCCTTATATGATCCATTTTTATATCACATCTGTTTCTTATTATACCAGTATTGGGAAAACCATACAACTCCATTTTCAGACAAAAACTCCCGGAGGAGTCTGTGAAACTCTTCCGGGAGTCCTTTATGGCTTACTGGATCCTGTTTCCGTTCCAAACGCCGTTCTCGTCCACAAAGTAGCCGTCGGGCGTCGTTTTTCCCCGGTACAGGGAACCGAAAGGCTGGGATTTACTCTGTACGTTGTAATACCAGTTTCCGTTCACAGGATCGATCTCCCAGGTTCTGGGAGCGATCACTGCATTAAAATAGTACCAATTGCTTTCGATCTGCTTCCAGCCGGTGGCCAGCTGTCCGCCCGGTTCCATATAATAGGTATACTGGTCCTGGGGATCCGTATACCAGCCGGTCTGCATTCCGCGGTCAATGGACATATTGTACCATCTGCCCAGCTGGTAGTCAAATACCCAGCCGGATTTTATATAGCCGTCAGCGCCGAACGCATACCAGGAGCCGTTGACCAGCTCCCAGGCTACCTGCTCCACCGTGCTCTGGTCCTCCTGTACCATCATGGCTCCGGTCACAAAGCTTCCATTGGGATATACCAGCTTCCAGCCCCGGTCATCCTGGACCCAGTGGGCATAGCCGGCACCTTCTCCGGTGATGACGCCTCTGGTATTATGGACATAACCGCGTCCAGAGGTCCATGTGATGGGAGACGGCTCCTCTGCACGGTTTCCGCTTCCTCCGTTGCTTCCGTTTCCGCCTCCGCTTCCACTGCTGCCGCTGTTTCCACCGCTGCTGCCGCCGTCGCTATTGCCGCCGTTTCCGCCATTATTTTTTTCTGTCACCTGGTAGTTCTGGGCCGCACGCTTTAAGGTACTGGTATCCTTTGTACGGAACTCCACTCCCAGGGTATGGGTCCCCGGCTGGTTGGAGGCCTTTAAGGTCTGGCTGCGGATCGTGATCCTGGTGCTGCCGGATTCGGACGTATAGTCCACGCCGGATACCAGCTTCACACCATCCAGGAAGATGTCGGTAAATTCTCCGTACTCACCGTTGGATACCAGGGTCTGGTCCGCAGATGAGGCCAGAGAGACGTTCTGGACTTTCTCCTTTAAATAATATCCTTCATCGGTGGCCGCATCAACGTTGGCATCGGTATTTTCCAGTACGGTCATTGTGAACGTTCTCTTGCTGTCTGAAAACCTGTTAAAGCTGTTTTCCATGGTCACGGTAAAGGTAAATTCTCCCGTCTCTGTGGGAACACCATAAATTTCACCGTTGGGCTTTAAGGTCATTCCAGCGGGAAGGTTCCCGTCTATCTCATAGCTGACCTTATTCCATTCATACTTATTGCTGTTCTGGATCATGGTTCCGTAGGGAACGTATTTTACCGCATCCGGAATTTCCTTTGTAAGGATTCCCGGGTCACCGGCAATACCAGTCAAAGTAAGGACCATTAAGACCTCGTCTCCGGACCTGAGGGTCAGGGTACCATTGATCTCCCGGCCGTCATCCACGCCGTCCTTCAGCACCAGGCGCAACTTGGCCATATTGGAAAGTTCGCCGTAACTGGAGCCATCCCGGATGGAATCCATCCCCGCCAGCGCGTATTCCCCCTTTAAGGTCCAGTAGTTGTCTAATTCTACTTCATCAGAAACCACTTCAGCGGTCAGATTCTCAATGGGTTCAGTTCCCACATTGGCCACTACAATGTCGTGTTTATAGTCATATCGCCCATCCAGGAACATCTCCCGGATAGAGTGGATCACGCCGTCTTCTTCTTTTGTCTCCGCGTCCACATCCGCCAGACTATTGATATAGAGTTTTCCGTCCCCCTCTTCTGCCTTGATTATCTGGAGCCAGTAGTTTCTGGACCCTGTCCCGTTTTCTGCGGAAGCAGTGTATTGGACTGCCCCTTTTGAGAAATCATGAACGCTTTTTCCGCTCACCTCAGGAGTTGAACTGCCCTCTGCATACAGATGGATCCCGGCTCCTGTATAGAATACCGGGGCAAGCTTTGTCAAATCTGTATCCGGCTCCACAAAAAATGTTGTAAAGGCCCCTTCCGCATAGTCATCTTCATCGACCGGTATCCTATACTTATATACATAATGTTCCGTATCGTCATTCAGACCTGTAAACTGTACCGCTGTACTACTGTTTAATTCGGGGTCCCCCTCTTCTGTCTCAACCAGATAATGATAAATTTCCTGGTTCTCTTCTCCATCTTCTCCTGCAAAGATCGTAAATTCCACACCTTTGCTGTAATCGGATGGATAACCGCCCTCCTCGCTCTGGTCGAACAGGAGAACAGCTATATTTTCCGCTCCGGCAGCCTCAGCTTCTTTTATGGAGGCGTATCGTCCCACAAAGGCAGCAGTAACTGATTCCGGACTATCCTCTCCGTTCAGACTATATCTCATCACCAGGTAGTACGGATCCGCAGCATCCAGCCCATATTCCAGGGTAAAAGAAACCCGCTCATAATCCTCTGTATCCTCCTGGTCCTGGTCAGCCTCCACATAGTCCCGGTCCTCTCCAGTTCCAGTGTAGATATCTTCTACCCAGACATAACCATGATCCGTTGAATAATACAGCCGGACCTGGAACGGAAGACAGCCGCAGACGCTTCCATCCGCATCATAAGCTACAAGCGTCACCCACCGTTCTGCCTGGGAGATCTCCGGATAGCTCCACCCGGCATCCGCCTTTGTCATATCGGCGGCAAAAAGCTTCTCTGTAATTTCAGTTCCCTGGGCGGCTGCCTCTTCAGCATCTGCATACTGTCCTGTGTATACCTTCAGCTGGTCATAAGAATATTTTTCAAACAATTCCTGGTTTACCTCCAGCCCGAGGAATAGCCGGTTCCTGTCCACAACATCTTCCCAGGCAACATCCATACTCAAATATCTGTTATCCTGGCTGTTATCTTCATAATATTGTGAGTTCTCGCCTACAATCAGCTTCTTTCTGGTCCCATCCTCTGCCTGTTCATAGACAGAAGGAATCAGCCACTGGATCGATTCTGTGGTCTCCACTTCTATCTGATACCGGATATTTGAAGCTGCCAGCTGATCATCGTCTCCAACGATCATTTCCCATCGTGTTCCTCCATTATACGTGTTACAGCTTAAGTCAATCTTATCCCCTGGCAGGCTGATCTCGTAATCATCCTCCACTCTCCATGTCCACATGATCCGATCCGTCTCCGTAAACTCTCGCTCTCCGGCAAAGACGTCCTTCATTGCCACCTGGGTCAGCTCCACCGGCGTAAATCCCGTAAGATCCACAGTCAGACTCTTTTCCTCCAGGGGCAGCAAAGACAGGGGCATGATGCCGCCGTCGTCTGTAAATTCCTTCCTTTCCGGGTAAACGGGCACTGTTGTACCAGCTACCTCCAGGTTAAACCGGGTCACTGCACTGCCGTCAAAATTCCCGTTCACATAGAACGTATGGCCGTCCACGGTCACGCTGTCCTCCGGCGTCATAAACCACTTTTCATCGGTTTTCCCATCCCAGGTAAACTGCACCTCGTAGGGGAAAAACGGGTCAGATTCCGGGATCTCTATGGTGTAGCTCCCATCCTCCTCAAAGCATACGTCTCCCAGGCCCTCTTCAAAGGCCTCCTCTTCTGTCACATGGACCGGCATGTTTCCCGTATTGAATACCACGCCGTCCTCCTTCTTCTTTTCCGGCGCGTTGCTGGATGTGGCCGGTGTGTTCAGCCTGATCCTCACCGGACTGTCCGCCATATGGTTTTCCGGCTTCTGTTCCACACCAAAGACCGCCGATACCGGGAACTCCGGTACCATCACAGCCGCTGCCAGTAAAACTGCAATTCCACGTTTCATCCGTTTCATTCTGCCTGTTCCTCTCCTTTCGTATTTTCCTTTATATATGTCTCTCCAAGGGCCATAAGCTCCTGGAGGGAATACAGGCGGCACTGCCGCAGATTCCCGTTTCCGTAATCAAATACCAGCTTCCCGTCCGCCGTGTCACATAGACCCGGAAGGTATGCCAGCGTCTCAAAATTCTCATCCAGAAGAAGGCCGTACCGCTCTCCCTCCGTATTCACATACTCAGTCACCAGAAGCTCCCCCAACTGGGTCACATAGGTGAGATAGGATTCCGTTTCCAGCTCTGTGAGCTTTTTTCCAGTCTCCCGGTCATAGACCACCGGCGCGCTGTGGAGGGAGGACGCGATCCGGTACTGGTCTGTATAAAATTCTTCATAAAGATCCTTTGACGGCGGCTCCCTCTTTTCCTCCGACCGGAGGCTCCCATCCCCGGCGTCGTAGAGCCGGACTGTACCGTCGTACCAGATCACCTCCAGCCAGGAATCGTTCCCATCCTTTCTGAACTGCTGGTCGTAGATCTTATCCTGGTCCGAAAGGGAAACCTCCGCCAGCACATCGCCGTACCGGTCCACAATACAAAAGCCTCCGTAATGGAACAGCATGGCTGTATTCAGATCCGCGCTGATCCGCGCCTCATCGTGGACATAGGAGGCATCGTAGGAAAAGCACTCTGTCTCCTCATGGCTCACCCGCTTAAGGACACGGACCATAGGATCGTTTCTGGTAGCCAGGACCGCATAATCCCCAGTCATGGCGGTCAGATCATACGTTTTATCACTGGCTCCGGAGGCCAGGAGTTTTGCTCCGCCGTCAAAGAAAGAATAGCCGTTTTCCACAGACGCCAGTACATACCGGTCTCCGTCTGCAAAGCTTACGATCTCCTCCTCTCCCGTATAGGCCATCTCCGTTTCCTCCAGGGTTTCCAGATCGAATCGGACCAGAAGGCTTCCATTGGCCAGTCGGATCCCGTCCTCGCCGGCCTTAAGGAGCATCCGGTCCCTGGACTCAAACTCGCCCACATAGACTCCTTCCTCCGTATCCACAAGGCCGAACACGTACTGATCCTCTTTTCCCGCTGTAAAGGCAAAATACGTTCCGCAGAAGCCTCCGTTAAACTCCGTATAGGGGCTTTCTTCGTAAACGATCATGGACTGGTCCGGCTCCATGATATCCAGGATCTCCAGACCGCCGTCAGAAAAGCTGACTGCCAGATATTTTCCCTCCCCGTCCAGGGCAAAGATCTGGTTGGCCGGATTGGCAAAAATGTCGTTATAGGCCCCTCCCATGCGTTTTTCCCCAAAGGAGCACCTGGCCGCCTCTGTGCCGTCCTCCATCCGGTAGACCACTGCATGGTCCGCATTCCTGGCCGCAGCCGCCGCAAATTTCCCGTTTCCCGAAACAGAAAGCGCCGTGGCCGCCTCCCCGGTCCAGACCGGCTTCCCGCCCTTGAGGTCAAAGGCCGTCACGCCTCCGTCAGCGGCATACAGGAGAACATCCCCGTCTGCAAATTCTGCCTCCGAAAGGGCCGAGGACTGGACCGGGAGCGCAGCCTCCTGCTCCCCTGTTTCCAGGTTATAGACGGCCAGCTCCTTTTCGCAGACTGCCGCCAGATACGGCTCCTTTCCAGAGGTCTCCACCAGGAATGGAGGATGGGGCAGTGTGATCATGGCCTGCTCCTTAAACCCGTCCGCCAGATCATATACGCCCAGGGCGTCGGTCAGAGCCTTTACGGCCTGGGGCATGACTCTCCCCTCAAAAATACTGCTTCCTTCCGGTATCGCCTCCATGGCCAGCCTTACGGCCCCCAGAACGTCTCCCTCCCGGAGCTTTCCAGCAGAATATTCTGCCAGGGCCAGCGCCTCCTTTTCTTGCTCCATCTGCTTCAGCCCCACAAAGGTCATGGCTCCTCCTGTTAAAAATGCGGCCGTCAGGACCGCAGCCGCACATACGGCCCTCCGTCTGCGGCGGATTACCCGGCGGTCCTTTTTATGAAGACTCCGGAACGCCTGGAGCATCTCCTCCGCAGTCTGGTACCGCTTTGCAGGATCCGGCTCCATGGCCTTCTTTATGATCGCTGAAACCTGGGGGCTGCATACCTCCGCCCCCAGGGGAGATACCTGTCCGGCGTCCGCCTCCGGCCGTTTCCCCGATAAAAGATGGTACAGGGTCGCGCCCAGGCTGTACAGATCTGAGCGCACATCCAGCATCACCGTCCTGCGGCCGGATACGGATCTGCTCCCGGAATCGGAGGAAGGTTCCTGGCTGGCCGCCATGGTCTTCGTCTCCCCGTCCATGGTCTCTGTGGGTCCGCTCTCCAGGGTCCTGGTGGCGTCCCC
>OFMJ01001339.1_pt1 | contig 18695 bp, 26 predicted proteins | sample 1541801 | NCBI WGS metagenome assembly OFMJ01 (sample SAMN04209234, study PRJEB22552) | human gut metagenome | biome: gut; material: feces | host: Homo sapiens | place: USA: Oklahoma
AAGTTCATATCAAGCTCTTGATTTTGAGCCCCTGACTTAGAACTTTCCTAATCTATTGTATCAAGAAAAACGGGAGCAAAAAATAATTGTGACGCAGGAACTAAAACATGGCATCGCTTTTCCGTATGATGAAATTATTAGTATCCATTCACAGGAGCCTACTTTAGAAGATATGTTCATCCAATACACAGGGAGGGGGCTGGCTTAATGTGGAGAGGATTTTCATATTTACTGAAAAAAGACTTCAAAATGATGTTGTCCAGCAAATTTTTCCTGTTGGCACTGTGTTCTGTTGTTCTGTACTCATGCTATATCAATTATGTATATGTCAATTTAGATCAGGATATTTATCCCGTGTATCTTTATGACCCGAACAACACTCAACATATTGTATCTGAATATGTGACGAAAGTTGATACCAGAGCTGCTTTAGAAGAAGCATGTGCAGATGAATATTCAGTTGGAGTTGATTTTTCTACTGTCACACCAGAAGTTTACATGCTTTCATCAGGGACAGAAACTACAGATTATTTGAGAGGCATTTATGCAGAGAAAATTGTAAGCAGTGGTGTGGAAGATCAAGCGGAAATCATCGGCACAAATGACAAGGAACTAAAAAATCGCAGGGAGATAACTGCAGAATTTCTGTTTTTTGAGCTTTCAGCAGTTGGATTTTTAGGTCTGGCCGCTATGCTGTTTAAAGAAAAGCAGATGGGGGTTATCCGAGTACATGGGGTACTACCGGTATGTAAGTCTGCCTTCATTCTATCAAAGCTGTGTTGGATTCTATTGTCAGATGTATTGTTCACTATATTGTTGACATTGATAAATATAGGTGTAGAAAACGGTATCTCCATTTTGCCTGCGGTGCTTATACAGGCTGGGATTTTGTCACTTATCATGGCATTAGCAGGTTTTTTATGTGCGGTATGCCTGCCGGACTTCAAGCAATTTTCCCTCTTTTATCTGATTATTGCGATATTCATCACCACACCGGTTTTCCTTGCCGGACAGACCGGAATTGAGTGGGAGTGGATCGTTTATCATCCTATGTATCACCTGTTTGTGGGAATGAAATCCGCTTATTTTGCAGCACCAGCTCCGGCTTATCCATACTATTTGATTTGCACTGGTGTAATTGTACTGCTATTCCTGTTTGCACACCGGACATTGACAAACGAGATGGCAAAGGAGGGATAGAGCATGAACGGTTTGAAATATCAATTAAAAAGTATTCGCAGGGACAAAATGTGTATTCTGACTTTTTTACTTCCTATCATCGTTGGAATTGCCATCAATTTTCTTTTGGGAGCAAGTTTTCAGACCATGAGTGAAACTTCATTTGGAGTATTGGAAAACGATCTCTCAGATGAAGCAGTTCTATGGCTGCAAAAAGGCGGGACGCTTACGCAATATGAAAATGTCGATGAACTCCAGGCGGCAGTCAACAATCCTTCCACACAGGTCATAGGAGTTTTAAAATCAGATGATGGTATCAAAACATTGCTTTCAGGTGATGAACTGGAAGTGAATAGGATTCTTGGCAATGCGCTCCCTGAAATCTATAAAAATCGAGTGAATGAGTTGGATTTTGAAACAACAGTTATTCCTGTCATACACAATACAGATGGATTAAAAGCTCTTTTAATAACAATAACCTTAGTTACAGCTATGTTTATGGGGTGTACTTTTAATGCCATGAATATCATCAGCGAAAAAGAAGACGGTGTTGCATTTATCAATATGGTACTACCATTAGATACGAAAACATATATCATCCAAAAAATACTACTTGGTTTTGTTGGAGGTACGGCATCAACTATTATTACCGCATTGATTTGTATGCGGATAAAATTATGTGACGTATTCCCATTTTTTGTATTAGTGAGTTTATCGGCATACATTGCAGCATTGATAGGACTGTTTGTTGGACATTTTTCTGATGGACTTATGGTGGGAATTGTTTATATCAAGATAATCATGATTTTATTCATTGCACCTCCGATATTTTTTTATTTGGTCACCTCAGTAGGCAGCATACCGTACTATTTCTCCTTTATTCTCCCGTCAAGTGCAACCTTCTATGGATTGATGAGCCTGGTGAGAGGACAATCACAAAATCTATGGGTTATTCTGTTTGTGCTATTGATACACGCTGTTATATGGAGCGTGGTATATGGGAAAATAAAAAAATTCAAATAATACTTAGAGTGCTCTGAGCGAAGGTAATGGATACATTTTTAATTTCTTTCGTTTCAGGGGGAGGTGACACCGTGGGGAAAATGATGATTCTGACTTTCAAAGATTCGGAAGAAGCTTTGCTCAAACGTCTTATTGACAGCCTGGGCGCATTGGAATACCATCAGGTAGAACTCCCCACGGAGCCTCTGCTGAAGATCGGAAATCTGAGCCTGTACCCTTTGGAGTCCCGGATCGAGCAGGATGGAAAAAGCTATACATTAGGCCGCCAGCAGTTTCAGATCCTTTACCTGCTGGCACGAAATCCCGGCAGAACCTTTCAGAAAACTCAAATCTATTCGATGGTCTGGGAGGGTGCAGAGCCGATTCAGGTCAACGAAACGATCCGGTATCATATCAGCGGGCTGCGGAAGATCCTGCTGGAGCTGACTGGGAGAGAGTGTATTGAAACCGTCTGGGGTATTGGGTATCGGTTTGTAGAATAATGGATAACATATGAGAGGGATAGCAGCGTATATCCCTCCTATTTTGTCGGTTCTTGTCGAACGCTTATGTTTTCCTTATATTTGGCTCACGAATATCTAATACCTCTCAACTACAATAGTATTATGGTAGCATTTTACAAAATATAAGGGAGGAACGAGGGATTATGCCAGAAATACAGGAAAACAGCAATGACGCAGTTCAAAAATGGACTGACTTCCGCAATGGAAACAGGCCGTTTTTTGTAAGGAGAAGGTCATATAGCATATTAAGAAAATGAAATACAATATCGGCAGGGCGGCAGATCGCGCTGCCAGATCCCTATCTTGTTGAGAGGAGATGAGACGCCGCCTGTGTGCCGGCCGCGTAAGCAGATAAAGGAGATTGATGCGGAATGGGCAATACCATACGCCGCATTGAGTTGTTCTGCCATTCCGTTCAGCCGAGACACACAGCTTTTTTTACTACAAGAATAAGGGGGAACTTTGCCGCATGGCATCGCAGGAGGCAGCGCGAGTTTGCCTCGAAAGGAGAAAAACCGCCTCCTGCCCCTGGGCATAGTTCGCCCCATAGCGGGCAACTTAATGCATTTGTTTTAAGAGCAGTCGATTTTGCGTTTATGCGCAGAGTTGGCTGCTTTTTGCTTTTCTTGTGTTATTACCGGGCTCGTGGTCCTCCGTCGCAGGATTTCAATTCGCTTTGAAATCTTGAGATTACGGAGGATATGCCATGTGGCAAAGGAATAACGGACAGGCAGGAGATGACCTGCAATTCAGATTTACTGCATACTTAGTTTCGGCAGTCAAGCGCCGGAGAAATGATTATCTGATCCAGCTTTATAAGCGCAGCAGCGCAGAGTGCACCGTAGATATGGTCTACGAATCCGAACCCAGCTCAGAAGAACGGGTCATGGACAGTCTGCCGCTTATGGACGCCATTGAGAATGGGGCGCTTTTAGAGGCGCTGCAGAAGCTCAATGAGCGGGAACGCCAGGTGTTCCTGGCTCGAACGCTGGAGGAAGCGGACTTTGAGACCTTGGGAGCAAAGCTTGGGCTGTCCTATAAAGGGGTGGCTGCGCTTTACTATCGGACAATTCAAAAGTTCAAAAAGAGCATTGAGGGAGGTGACAGGAGATGAATTTTGAGTGGATGCTTCGCAGTGCCAAAGCCGGCAATGAAGACGCCATTACAGCGATATTGTTGATGTACCGGCCGCTGTTGCTCAAGTACGCTATTATCGACGGTGTGCTTGACGAGGATCTGTACCAGGAACTAAGCATTATCTTGCTGAAGGCCATCAAATTGTTTAAGATTTAAGTCAATGAGAAAGGCTCCGAGAGTTCTTTATCTCGGAGTCTTTCTCTCTGACTTAAATTATGTAGTTTGCCATTTGTAACGATTATGGTCTCCGATATGGTGCATACACACAGGAGAAATATTCAGATGCCCGGTATGAGAGTTCATAAAAATCCCGGATTTTTCGCAGTTCTATGATTTTCCGCAATTCTGCCAGTTCCATAAAGAAATTGTTCCATAGGGCGTCTGGATCATAGTCGCGCTGGAAACGGTTTACAGCATAGTTGAAGGTTTCCCGATAGGTGATATTGCGCTGAAGATACAGACGGTATGTTTTGGGCGGACGCAAGGTGCCCAGCAGGTAGGAAATGATATTCAGTACATATCGTTCTGAGAACCGCATAGTGTCCGTTAAAATCGGAAACCAGCAGAAGTCCGCATAGTAATCAGAAGTATGCCGGGTAATGTCAAAAGCCTGTTCAGAGGCGATGGGGTATCGGTCGCACAGCTGATTCAGAGCGGCGATATTATCACGTTGGTAAGCTATATTGTAATAGAGCAGGAAATATTCCACACTGATCTCTGCAGTCTGTGAGGTGGATGGATTGGAAAAATGCTGTGCAGCCATATAAATCACCGCCTTTGCTATGGAAGATATTTTTCGTCTTTGGCTGATTTTATTATACCGTTCTCCCATAAGTTCGTCAACGAAAGCATGAAGGTCATGGCAGAAAGAAAAGAGCGGCCTGGAGGATATTCCTCTGGCCGCTCGGTTGCTCATTTGTTAGAACCTTAATCCTTCAGGTAATAATGGACATAGACATTATAATCTTGGTGGCGGGTAATCAGCCGCAGCCAGATATGAAAATAAGCAGTTTCCGAAAACAGGTTGAATTCGGTAGGATCGCTGGTAGGCTGTGCATGGCACCGGCACAAGCGTGCCAAGGTGTCCAGATTTTGAAGCTCCGGCAGTTCAAACAGTGCATTCTGGAAGGCGTCGATCTCACGGGCGGCCTCCAGAACAGGCTTATCCTTTTGGCACTGGTGCCAGGTGGTCCACCATTTCCACCCGTCATAGTCAGAGCGGGAGTAGGCTACCTCGCTGGCTGGCCGGGAACCTTGCTGAAACAGATTCTCGAAGGAGCAAACAGTTGTGAGCAGCACTTCTTCACAATCAGGCAGATCCTCAGCCAAACCGTTTTTGACTGCCGCCCATTCCTCCAGCGGAAGCGGGCAGTGGTTGGCGTCACGCAGGGCTTCATCCATGCCGCACGCCTCGCAGATGTGAACATCGGCATACCGGCTCAAAGCATTGACCATCAGCCTGCGGTTCAGCGGCTGACCGCACCGCAGGCACAGAGGCGGCTGCTCCGCCTCCGGGGTAAAGAGCAGCTTATCCTGCTGCCATACAGCTTCTAACAGAGATTTGGGGTAAATACGAATTTTCATAGTAGATGTCTCCTTTATCTTTGATTTTCAAGTTTCATGTTGTTTTCTTCTTTCTTCCGACCAGGGTGGGTAGACACGCAGCTCTTTTTGAAATAGGGAGATCAAATCAGAAGCTATGTCTTCCTTGCGCCGGTAAGTGTACCTTTTTTCCGTACCGTCTGCACAGCGGATGGTAGTCTGCAGCGCGGGACCTTTCAGTGTAAATATAAATTGGCGCCCATGAGCCGGATCAGATGCTTCGATCCAAAGCGGAAGCGTGGCGGAAGAGCCCTCCATGCACCGCCAGCCGCTATAATCGGTATAAGTGAAGCCATTGATTTCACGGGACAGGCGGCGCAGGGCGATATACAACCGCTCAAACTGGCGCCCCAGTTCACCTTTCTGGCACCGGGTATAGAGGGTGTGTCCATCAGGGTCAAGCGCACAAAGACGTCTGGTTTGGAATAAGAATTCCGGATAGCAGATGCCGTCTGCCTCATAAATCTGTCCGGTTGGTTCAGCAAGCTGCTTTTCCAATAGCCATGCGGGCAGCTGACCTTCTGCAGCTTTGCTATTGATAAAAGCGCAGTGATCAGGGCGGATGCCATTGAGATTGACGGTAAGACTTTCCCAAAAAGTCAGGCTGTCGCAGTCGCTTTCGTAGATCTTGATGGCAAGATTGCCATTGGGATATGTGCTGATTTTCAAAGCCAGCCAGGATATGTGTTCGCCCAGCGTAAATGCAAGAGTATTCATAAGCGTTTTCCTCCAAGGAAGCACCGGCGCCTGCAAAAAAGCAGATTGCCGGTGCTTGTTGGTGTGTGTTTACACAGCCAAAGTCTTTGACTCGAACTGGCAGCGCAGAACCTGAGCCAGCTTTGTCCTGTTTTCACAAGTGATGTGATAGGTAGGACCATAGTTTTGCTTCTGCTCATCCATTCTCCGAATGGCAATGCCAAACCGGGCGCCTTCCTGGGTGATCCACAGACGCCTGCCTGCGGCAACATCTTCAGCAATGATCCATAAAGGACGCTGCATGGTCATGTAGGTCTGGGGGGAAGCACGCCAGCCGCTGCGGTCATCGTAGCAGAAGCCGGGGATAGTCTGCCGCCTTTCATTCAGCACATCATAAACTGCCTTATATTTCATGCACTGCACCGCCTTTCAAGGTTTTTCAGATAGTCTGCATACCCTTCCGGGTCCAGCTCCTGCAGCCGGTCGGCACGAAAACGATATTCGGGATAGGTGCAGAACCCGCTCTGCATGGTGCGGCCGGTGGGCAACGCAAGACCGTGGCGAATGAGCCAGACAGGAAATTCCGAATCGGCATTGGTGTCGATAAAGGCATGGTCTTTTTGCCGCTGGCCGGGCAGGTTGACGGTGAGAGTCGCCCAGGGCTCCGGAACCTCGTCATCCCAGGCTATCATTTCTATGGCAAGATTTCCATTCAGATAGTAGGTCACCTGCAGCTGAATGGGGTGCGTATCGCCATATTTTTCATAGGGTAAGGTAATTGGCGTGCTATCCTCAGCAGCCGGTTCTTCATCTTCTATACCAAGTTCCCAGCTGAGAGTCAGAATATCGCTCTGGCTCAGCCTGCAAACGTGTTTCTTGGCATATTTGGGCTTAAAGAGCAGCACGCCGTCCTGCAGGAGCAGTCTGCCCTCTTTCTGGTCATAAACGCAACACTGTCCCTCCAGCCGGGGTTTGATACGCTCTATTACCTCGTGGATCTTCGGGTGGTCAAACCAAATGGAATACTGTATGGAGACATTCAGGTTGGGGTGGTTCTGGAAACGGGTATGCAGGAAATCCAGTACCTGCTGACAGACGGCGTTCCGTTTTTCCCATGTCTGCCGCTCGTTGAATGTCAGGGTAAAGTATGAGAAATCACGCCCGGATAAGGCCAGAGAACTTGGAAAGCTGTTGCACCAGAAGAACAGATCCCACTGGTCGCTGTCATAAGGCGCAGGGTCATCGGCAGCATACTGAAAGCAGACGAATTCCTGTGCGATGGCCGACATAACCGGTTCCATGGCGGCACTTTTGTTTTTACTTGCCTCCCGGATACGCTGATTCCATTCTTCATCGGTATGGCTGTCCTGAAACTGACGGTTAGCCGCCTGCTCTGCCTCGTCATAGAGAAACTGCAGGCGCAGTGTATGGACATCTTCTTTGGCATAGCCTTTGGTAAACCATTTTGTATCGATATTTACATGGGAACGGTCTTCATGAATCTTCATTTCGCTTCCTCCTTGTGTAGGTACCGCTTGCTTATGCGGTGTGATTATTTGTTTTCCCAGTCGTAGAGCAGCAGGTCATGGCTGGTGGATTTTGGTTTCAGCTTTTTGCTGCGGAACCGGTAGTTGATAAAGACAAAGCCGGTGGGCTTGTGGGTATAGTGGACAGCCAGAATGTCGTACTGGTTATTCAGCCATTGGGCTGAGTCCACCGCTTCCTCCGTTGCATTTTCAACATCAATGGCAAAGACCCAGTTTTCCCAGTACCAGCCATGTCCAATCGCTTCTTTCGCACCCGGCAGGGAGAGTAGTTTCTCCTTCATTGCTTCATAGCCCTTCAGCTGTGGATGCTGCGCATGAACGGACTGCACCAGTGACTGTTGGAATTGGTAGAAGGGCACGAAGGGCTTCTTGCCTTCAAAGCTGCCATTGCCATCCAGAGCGCAGACGGTGCCGTCTGAGATCACTTCAAAAATAACATCTTCCCGAATCAGGCTGTCATTTTCATGCCAGTCCGGCGTAGAGCTGTACCATGCGCCGCTTTCGGTATCCCGGTTGTAGTAGCGTACCGGTTCTGCAATGGTGCGGAATACATCTTTGCAGTATCCCAGGTCTTCAAACAGAAAAGATATTTGTCGTTTTATCATCAGGTTTTCCTCCAAACAGAAAAAGAGACCGGCAGACCGCAAAATGCAGTCTGTCGATCCCTTTGTAGTTATGCGCCGCACCGGTGGTATGGCAAGGCTCTTTGGTTAAATGAGAGAGATGGGCACAATCAGATTGTCCTGGTCGAAAGCCCCCAGCTGGTCTGCCATGCACAGGATGGCGCTGGTACCGCGCTGCAGCGGGGATTTGTCAATCAAGTCAAATACCTGCGTCAGCTTTTTGGGCGGTGAAACCATCTTCTTGATCTCGATGGGGAACAGCTTTCCGTCCCGCTCCAAAATCAAGTCGATCTCTCTGGCGTCCTTATCCCGGTAATAGTACAGGAATGGCTCCTGTCCGGCATTCTGATAGGTCTTGATGATCTCTGCCACCGTATAGTTCTCCAGCAAAGCACCGCTCATAGCGCCCTCCATGGCGGTTTCCGGGCTGCTCCAACGGGTCAGGTAGCAGACAAGGCCGGAGTCATAGAAGTAGAGCTTTGGCGTAGACACGGTGCGCTTGAGCACATTGTTGGAATAAGGCTCCAGCAGAAAGATGATACCCAGCGCCTCCAGAACATGAAGCCAGCTCTTGGCTGTAGCCTGGTTGATCTCTGCATCGTCAGCAATGCCCTTGTAGTTGACCTGCTGGGAAACTCTGGCGGCAGCGGAACGCAGAAACCGCAGAAATTTCAAGCTGTCAATATCACTGGAAAGCCGCCGCACATCCCGCTCCATATAGGTGTCGATGTAGCTGGAATAGAAAACGCCGGCATTGGCATAGGTACCGGTGACCAGAGCAGGCATCCCGCCCAGGTGGATTTTCTGGAAGATCTCCGGCGTGGTCAGCATGGTGCGGCCCTTTTGGCGTTTGGACAAAAGGGGCAGCTCCAGACTGAATGGCGCCTCGGCAGGCTGCTTCATGATCTCGCTCTGAGAAAGCGGGGAGAGATGAAGCAGAGCCACCCGGCCGGCCAAAGATTCCTGTACGTCCTCCATCATCTTAAAGAGCTGGGAGCCGGTCAGCCAGAAGTCTCCGGGCTGATGGCGCTCATCTACCATGATCTTGATATATGGGAACAGTTCCGGTGCGTACTGCACTTCGTCAATGAGCAGGGGCGGTTGATACAGCTGGAAAAACATCTTTGGATCGGTCTTGGCAAGCTCGCGTATAGTAAGGTCATCCAAAGTGACCTTGGTGCGTCCCCTGCCCTCGACTTCCATCAAATGCTCCAGCATGGTGGTTTTCCCTACCTGTCTGGGACCGGTAAGCAGAAGAACAGGGTACTGCTCGTTTAACTCCAGCACCGGTTTTTCCATGTGTCGCGTGATATACACAGGCGTTCCTCCTTTCTTGTTTCGGCTGATATTATATTATACTCTTATTTTAGCCGAAATAATCTGGTTTTGCAAGTACACAGATTGACAATACAAAATTTGTCTTCCATGTTTGTCTATTCTGCCTCAGCAGCAGAACGCATCTTTTCTTTTAAGTCAGCGATGTACTGTTTCCATGCCTCCTGAGATTCTTCAGCCCGTTTTCGCTGGGCAAGCTGTTCTTCCGGTGAAAGCGCCTCAAACGCATATTGGCGGCAGTCACGGTCGATGTCCTGAAAAATCCGGTTCAGAATGGAGAGGGCCAGTTCCGTTACCGTGGGGCTGTGTTCGTCAAGTGCCTTGCGCCCCTGGCGGAATAACTCAAGATAGTGCTCGTACTGCTGTTCGGTGATAAATTCCCAGCCATAGGCTTCCTGAATATCGGCTTCACTGCAATACTGCACAGCTGCTTCAAATTCGGCTTCCCGCTCGGCAGCTTCTTTTTCGATATGCCGCCTGAGCTTAGCGCGGATGCGTTCAAAATCTTTCAGCAGGAGCTTGCAGGCTTTGGATTCCATGAGATAGCCATGAGCCTCGCTGTTTAAGTATTGTTGGGCTGTTTTTTTCATGCGGCGGCCTCCTCTTGCGGTTTGGACCGGACAAAGAGCAGGAGCCCTTCGCTGGTGTCCTCCAGAAGCTGCCAGGTACCATCACGCCAAACACAGGAAGTCGCATCGTTATAGATTTCCGGCGTTTTAAGTGGTTCTATGAAGCATTCCGGCGTCACATACAGGCACATGTGCTCCACATAGAAGGGCTGCAGTGCCGCTTCAATCTCACTGCGCAGTGCAAGAGCCAACGATTCGATTTCCTCAATGTCCTGCCGCTGAAAGGCAGCTTTTGAAATCTCCTTGAGCCGCTTTGTCTGCGCGATTGCCCCATCAATGTACGGTACAGCTTCGTCAAAATATTTGTGCTTGATCCGCATGTTGTCAAACACCAAAAAACGGGTATAGGCGGTAGCGGCTTTGCAAATATCCTGCCGCAGTACATCAAAAGGTTTCTTGTATTTGGTTTTCAGCACCTCCATGGAAACCACCTGCAGGTTACGCCGCAGGGTCTCCAAATGGGTTACAAGAGCGGTGCGTAATTCATCTCGTTCCATAGGCATCCTCCGTGGGTAGCTTCCAGGCGCTTATCCACGCCGGAAGTGGCGGCAGTGCTCATGCACACTGGCATGGGCACACGCAAAACTTTTGTAGGTACGCAGACGAGCCTGCTCTCTGGGAGACCGTCTGGCGGTAGTCGGGTAATGTTTGTGCGTCCACGACAGTAATGCGTACACCATCGTTGCCGGGAGTCCAGAAGTTTGAGCTGGTGCCCTGACCCATATCGCCGCCGCCTCCGTCAATGTTGCCATTGCCACCGGTGGCGAGAGCCGTGGTGGAGAAAAGGCAGCATAGCATGGCAATGCTGCACAGGAGGGCAAAAAATCGTTTCAAGTACATCACCCTCCATTCGTTGAAAGATAGAAAAAGCCGTCACGCAAAAAGAAATGCGGTGACGGCTTTCGTGTCCGTTATTCAGTTGTAAGGAAAGCGTTATCCCATGTTGCCGACCTGTTTATTCATGTCGCCATCGCTGTGGCCGGTGGACTGCTGTGTATCACCGGGTACGACCCAGCCAAATACAGGGTCATAGATTGCACCATTCCCGTTACTGGAACCGGGCGCCGGGGTGTTGTCCTGCGCAGGGGGTTCAGTCGGAGGCGGTGCAACCTGCTCCGGTTCATAGGCGGGAGGTTCGGAAGGGTTCTCCAGATCCCCTGTGGCTTTAGGGGGTGCGGGAGGCTCCGGCTGCAGCTTTTCGCTGTCCGGTGTGAAGTCGATCACAACTTCTTTATCCTCTTCCTCAATTACCTTGGGGTATTCCTCTTTGGGATCAGCGGTCTGGCCGGGCTTATAGGCATCTGCGCCATTCGTTTCATCATTGCCGGGCTCGCGGCCATTGTCGGACCAGTCGCTGGTCGTGCTGCTGGGCGGTGATTCGTCCGGCTTGAACTCGGGAGGCTTATCGCGGCTCACAAACCAGCATACGCCCAGGATCACCACGCACAGGGCGGCAAGAGAAGAAACGATGAAACCTTTTGACTGAAAGAACTTTTTCATAGTTGGTCACTCCTTTTTTGTTTTATAAATATCCTATACTCCGGAAAGAAGCAGGATTTCAACAGCAGGGCTAAAATTTCGTGTTGTGGTAGCCGGTCAGCTCTATCCGCTGGGTAATGGCGGGATAGGAGTGACCGAACATCCGGACATAAAATTCTGCGTCGCAGTAGAAGATGTACTCGACCCGGTCGCCGACTACATTGAATTCCAAAGTGATGTTGGAGATCTTATAGTCTTCTGTTGAGAGGGGGATTTTGGAATCCAAGCCGCCTGCTACAGTTTCCTCCAGCATTTCCGTGTAATCACTGCTGGAATAGAGCGTGCGCAGATACTCTTCAAAGTTGGTTTCGTGCTGGGAGCGGTAAGTATCTGCGTAAATCGTACCGCTTAGGTTGTTCAGCTCCATCTTGGCGCCATTGCGGATATTGATGCAGGTGATCCGAATGGAGGCGTACAGGAGCAGAAAGGAAATCAGCATCACAACGCCCACCACGAAGAAGCAGGCAAAGAAAGTGATTTCACCCCGCTCGTTGCGCAGCGGCTTTTTCAGCCGCAGGAATATGCGATTCATAAGCCACCTCACTTCCAGTAGTGTTCACTGACGCCGCTGCCTCTGGCGACTACCGTGATGTTGACCAGATCGAAATTCCAGAACCCGCCCAGTTTCGCATCGCCCTCAATGGTAATGAAAAAAGGCGAACCCAGCTGTATGGCATTTGTCATACCAGACGGTCTGGGGGATTTGTAAGTAGCATCAATGGAGTAAGAGATGTTTTCGGCGCCCTCAATCTGGGAACACAAAAAATCGAACAGGTCATCGGTCTCACTGTTGATGCCGCCGGAGAGCTGGATCTGCTTGACCATCTGATCGGCGGCATGGTCAAGCTCCTGCTTGGTAGAAATAATGCTGAACAGGTCGATGATAAAGGCCAGCAGCAGAACGGCAATGAAGATGAAGACCAGCGTACTGAAATAGTTGGCCTCACCCCGCTCGTTGTTCAGCACCTTTCGGGCTTTTTGAAAGAGAATAGGAACCACCACCTTTTCTGAAATTAAAACAGCCGCCCCAAACCGGAGCGGCTGTAATGCGAAGTTTTGACTGTACCAAGTATAACAGATATGGATTTACGGGGAAAGAGCAGGACTGTGCCAATGCAGGGACAAACCTGTGCCAATATTGCTTCCGTGGCTACAGAAGTGATTCCACCAGCTGATAGATGTCGGTAAATGGGTTGACGGCAATCCCGAACGGTTTGTTGCCGCTGTTTTGAAGATGGTATTGTTCCACACGCTTAGCGTTACGGAGTGCATCGGCTGTATGCTCAGATAACTGTGCATACACATCGCCCGATTTCTCATAATCCGGAAGGTAAGCGGTCAATGCAGTCTTGACTGCGGATAGTCCTTGAAGAACCTTGTGGTGTACTGGAAGTGCAGCAGGTACCAAAATTCAAAGCAGGGATTAGAGAGTGCAATCTGAATCCCCTTTGTATCTGCTATTTTCCTTGCTCTGGAGAGCAGGCTGTCTTTGGCAGCGATAGGGTCAGGATTGTTGTAGTTTACATCACCGTCCGCAACTACCCATACAGCATCTCCATCGGATATGGATATCTGGTTTTTGCTCTGATATTCCACAGCTTTCCGAATCAGGCTGAGGTAATCGGTTTCTCCTGCGCTGGTGCGGCTGCCGACCACACGAATATCAATGTTGGTCTGCCGGCTGCGGTAGTGTTCAAAATACTTTGGCTCGGTCTGCGAACCTTCCGTTACGATTAGAATGACAGGTTTTACTTTTCTGCGTCGCTGTCCACGCTTTTCAATCTGTCCGCGTGCCATTTTACAGCCCTCCTTTGATAAAGGGGATTGCACCATAGCGACCGATCAGATAGCCCTTCTCGACTTTGGTATCTTTGCGGACGGAAAAATCGTAAAGGGAGAATAAATCAGTAGCCGCTGTTTTTTCGTCTTTTTCAGTAAACCAGATCTGATCTCTTCTCAGCACATCCAAATCAAGAAGATTGGTGTTATGTGATGTGAAAATCAACTGTGCCCCGTTGGGATTGAACTCTGCACTATTAAAAAGAGAGACCAGATGTTTTGTGAGGAGAGGATGCAGGTGGGCGTCTATCTCATCGGCGACAAGAAGTGTTCCCTGGTCCAAAGCCTTTTTCACAACACCGATCAGTTTGAAATAGCTGTTGGTACCGTCGGATTCCTCCGTCATGTTCAGCGTATAGGAAGAAGAATTTCCATCAGTGCCCTGGACGATATGGACAGCATCAATATTGGTAAAGGCATCGCTGCGCTTGGAAAGAGCAGGCTCCGAATCACGCAGCTGCAGAGACTGAATTCCAAAATCCGCAACACGCAGCATGGATGCAATCACACGCCGGTAATCGTCATCTTTGAGCTGCTCTGCTTCAAGGCCATAGGCGTCCGCAACGGAATTTTTGGTGATGATCTGGCAGGAAGCGAACCATTCCAGAACCGGGATTACTTTGGAATAGCTCCAGTTCGATGCCACCGACAGATAAAGCTTGTTGGCAGAAGTGCGTTCTTTGAGCGTATTTTGTTCATCAACATCGACTGTAAAGCGGAAATCCTTTGTTTCTTTTCGTTCAAAAATGAGTGCCTGCCTGCCGTTGGGATAGTAATACAGGTATTCCTCAATAACCGCTTTATCTGTTACAGAAAAGCCATACGCATACCGGATGCCATTTGCAGTGAAGATGACTTCAAAGCTGCTGGGTTGAGTGGGGGGTTCCCTGTCAAACTTGAAGGGGACACGCTCAATGGTCTTATGGAGCTGTTGGTTATGCGAAGTCAGCACATAGTTCACCATGAACCAGAATGCGTTGAGAACATTGGATTTTCCGGAAGCATTGGCTCCGTAAATAACAGCAGACTTCAAATGCTTTTTGTTCGTATCCGCGATAAGATGCTCAGGATGCTCGTTATCGTTGCTGGCAAGCAAGGATAACACAACTTTATCTTTGATAGAAAGATAGTTCTCTACACTAAATTGTATCAGCATAAGACAACCTCCTAAATTCTTGTTTGAATATATTATAACCCGTTTTTTGTGAAAAATCAACGCAAACGAAAAATAAAAATCGGATATGATGGGGCTAAAAGGTTGATTATTCCTATTGGAAGTTTCTTTCCGATAAGGTATAATGGAATGCATGAACTGGAGGTTTGCATTATGATGATATATTTACAAATGATCGAAACTCAAGTTTGAACAAATCTATCTGGAGTATCGGGGCCTAATGTTTCATGTGGCCTATGAATCTTACATAATGAGCAGGATGCTGAGGACGCAGTGCATCAGGCTTTTGTAAAAATAGCGGAAAATATTAAAAAAATTGATAATCCTGTGTGTCCAAAAACGCATGGCTATGTCGTTACTATAGTTGAGAACATGGCAATAGATCAATACCGAAAACTGCAAAAACATCAAACGGTTGAACTAATTGATGAAATTCAAGGTACAGCTCCGCATTATGAAGGAGATAATGCTTTGACTGATTGTATCTTGAAATTGCCTGCCAGGTATCGAGAAATGATTCTGCTTCGCTACCATCACGGGTACAGTGTTAGAGAAATCGCCAGCATGATGGGGCTCTCCTTGCCTGCTGCAATTAAATTAGATCAACGAGCTAAGAACAAATTGAAAAAATTATGTGAGGAGGCGGGAGTCCTGTGATTAGTGAAGAAATGTTAAAAAAGGCAGCTGCTGAAGCGGATCGGGTAATCAGGGATTCGCTTCCCGCTCCAAGAGAATGCAAACACGAATTTTCATCATCGTTTCAAAAAAAGATGCGCCGAACACTCCGTAAGGCAAATCATCCCATGATTTATAAGCTGCCAAAGCGAGTAGCTTGTTTTGTTCTGGCGGCAATTCTTGGAACTGGTACATGGGTGACAGTTGATGCTGGAGCACGAGATATTTTTACCGCAGACCACTCGACAGACAAAATTGAAATTGTGGTTAAGCTCTGGCAGAATAACCAGTGGATGCGGAGTAATAGTTCTAATTCTTGTTGCGATGTCAACGTATAGCAAAAATGTATCTATCGATAATTTTTCGCCATTTTGTATAGACGACTAGCTCAAACAAATGAAATAATTGATTTAGCAATAGCAACGCAGAATAAGGAGCTCTAAAAAGTAGTATTCCTATTGGAAGTTTTTATATTAATTTTCGAGATGGAGAGTTTGCTAATCTTCAATTTTCACTTGTTCTATTTCAGAATATGGGGAATTTTGAAAAAAGTATGCAAGTAAACTATGAAGGCCGGATTTTTTCGAGTGAATTAGTATATTTATCAAATAATTCACTACTTTATCAAGCAATTCCTATATCCGAACTCCAGTATGTTATTACAGCTATAAATGATACTGACATGTTTCAACATTTAGACTTAAGCAATGTTAATTTTAAGGAAAAACGGGCTGCTCAGATACGGGAAGATATTGTTCGTGTGCGGCATCTGTTTTTTCGGAGCGGCGTTTACTATCATGGCGTTTCATAATGATATCGGGATACGGGAAGTGTTCGGACAGGTATATGAGCTTATTTCCGGGCAAAGAGCGCAGGGGCTCACGGCTTTGGAGATTTCCTATTCGGTCGGGCTGGCGTTGGGTATCATCTTTTTTAATCACATCGGAGGCAGGCGCATCACAAAGGACCCGACGCCGATAGAGGTGGAGATGCGTAATTACGAAGATGATGTAAATAATGCGCTGGCAGAGACGGCAGACAGAGAGAAAAAGACGCTGGATGTGGAATAAAAGTACAAAGGAACAGCTGCCTTGGCAGCGGAATGAGAGGGAAGATGTATACAATTGTAGTTGCAGACGATGAAGAGGAACTGCGCAGCGCGATCGTGCGGCGTATCAACTGGGAAGAGATAGGATTTTCGGTAGTCGGAGAAGCAGAAAACGGAATCGAGGCGCTGGAGCTGGTGGACAGGCTGGAGCCGGACCTTTTGCTGACGTATATCAGGATGCCGTTTATTTCAGGGATAGAGCTGGCGCGGCAGGTAAGGGAAGTGCGTCCTGCGACCCAGATCGCTTTCCTGAGCGGATACGATGATTTTACCTATGCGCAGCAGGCGATACAGTACAATATCATCAGCTATCTGTTAAAGCCTATCACGATGGCAGAGCTGACGGCGGAGCTCGTGCAGATAAAGAGGCGGCTGGATACGATATTTGCGGAGTTTGCGCAGCGTAAAAAAGAGTCGGGGGGCGCAGAGGAATTCCTGCTGCCGCTTTTGATGGATTCGTCTCAGGACAGCTCGGATAAGGAGCGGGAAGAACGGCTTTATAAGACGGCGCGGGAGCTGGGGCTTGTACAGGCGGGAGAGCGGGTCAACCGTTTCGTTGTCATGGCGGTAACGCTTCTGGACGAAAGCGGGTCAAACCGGACGGAGACGGGACATGTGCATGCGATGGATACGATACTGGAAAAATATGCGCGGCATAAGGTGTTTTTTGCGGAAAACCGTATCGTGGCGCTTCTGATAGCGACACCTGCCTCTTTTGAAAAGTATCTGCATATTTTGTGCGATGATATTTTGCAGAGCGTAAAAAGGATATTGGGGCTATCGTGCTGTATGGGCGTAAGCCGTGAGACGGCGGAGCTGGGAGGGCTTAACGAAGCGTATCGTGAGGCGGTCAATGCGATGCGCTATGCGGGACGTACAGGCGGCGGAATACGTTACATTGCGGACGAGGAGCCTTTCGGCGGAACGGATATGGAAGAGGTCATGCGGATAGCGGCGCTGGCGGAGGAGCTTTTGCGTGCGGGAAACAGGGAAGCGTTAGAAGAGCTTCTGGACCGGGAATTTGCGAAGCTTTCCACGGAAAAGGCGGCGCGGGAAAAAAGAAGCTACCTGCTTTTGGAGCTTTTGTCGGCGGTATGCCGCGTGCAGTATGCGGTTTCCAGCGAAACGGAAGGCAGAGGGCTTTCGGGCGAACTGCTGGCGCGTCAGCTGACGCTTCTGGACAGACCGTTTCCGGAGGCGGCAGAGGCGTTTAAGAAGTTTTGCCTGATGTCAATGGAGCAGATAGACGAGGAGAAGCAAAAGAGCAGTATGGATGCCTGCGACCGGGCGCTTTTGATGATACGGAGCGGGTTTGCAGACCCGGATATCTCCCTTGTTTCCGTGAGCTCGCAGATAGGGGTGAGCCCGAACTATCTGAGCGCCCTTATCAAAAAGCGGACGGGTTCGAGCTTCGTGGATTATCTGACCGGACAGCGGATGGAGGAAGCGCGGCAGCAGCTTTTACATACGGACAAAAAAATACGGGAGATTTCGGAAAGCTGCGGCTACAACGACCAGCATTATTTCAGCTATTGCTTTAAAAAATATGCGGGAGTGTCTCCCAATGCGCTGCGCAGGCAGATGGCGGAGAGCGCTGGAGAGGAGATATGAAAAAAGAGGGAAGGAAAAAAATATCCAGTTCGGCAGTCATGATACTTCTTGTGATGGGGATGGTATCCGTATCGCTTTTGGTCGGGATGCTCGTATTTCTCGCAGTATACCGGACGAGCGTTACGGAAAATGCCAGAATTTCAGGAGAACAGGCGGTCAAGCAGGTATCCGGCATCATTGACAACTATATGGAAGAGCTGGAGGATGGGATACGTCTGGCAGAAAGCATTTTTTCACAGTCCGAAAACCGGCAGGAGGAGCTGAACCATCTGGTCTCCTCGAGGACGGATGTGGTGGCGGTCATGAGCTATGATCTGGAAACCGGGAGGCTTTTGGAGAGCTGGACAGGAAAGCAGAAGCAGAAAGAAGTGTTGCTGAGCAATCTTTCCTGGGGACCGGAAATGGCGGAGAAGACGGAAGACGGCAGCCTTTATGTTTCCAGACCGCATGTGGAAAGCCTTCTGGTCAATCATTA
>OFMJ01001340.1_pt1 | contig 18678 bp, 12 predicted proteins | sample 1541801 | NCBI WGS metagenome assembly OFMJ01 (sample SAMN04209234, study PRJEB22552) | human gut metagenome | biome: gut; material: feces | host: Homo sapiens | place: USA: Oklahoma
CACGGTTTGATGAGGGGAAAGAGGGCAGAAGCCCTCTAACCTACTCTACATAGGAGATCAGATATTAACAGTACCGCGTGTACGCGGTGATTTTGCAGTGATACAATCTTTTGGTTTGAATGTAAAAATTTGAGAGGAATGACAAGAAAGTGCCATTACATAGACAAGTTTTTGGAAGAAATATATAAGGATACTTGTTATAATAATAAAAAATAGTGCGAAACAAATAAAGAGCAAGAGGAAAAAGAAAATGGAGATTCAAAAAGTAACAGATATTTCTTTTCAGAAATATGGTAAGTTAGTTCGAGAGATGGATTGCTCGAAACTTTTGAAAGAGATGAAACATACGCCAATGCCAAATGATGTGACGTATGTACCATCTATGAAAAGACTGGAAGACCTTGAGGTGGCAGAAGAATTCCAAAATCGCATGTATGGGGGACTTCCAATACAGATTGGATACTGCAATGGACATAATGAAACATTGAATGCTGTGGAATATCACAGATGTTCAGAAGTTGATGTGGCAGTAGACGATATCATTTTATTGCTTGGAAGGCAGCAGGATATCAAAGAGGATTTTACATATGACACTTCTTTAATGGAAGCGTTTTATGTGCCGGCAGGAACAGCAGTAGAGCTTTACGCAACAACGCTTCATTATGCGCCGTGTGGAGTAAAGGGGAATGGGTTCCGGTGCGTGATCATACTTCCAAGGGATACAAATACAGAAATCACATTTTCGTTAGCCGGAAAGGACGAAGATATTCTTATGGCAGCGAAAAATAAGTGGTTGATTGCTCATGAAGAAGCAAAAATTGAAGGTGCCTTTTGCGGATTAAGAGGAGAAAATATTACACTCAAATAAGTTTAGGAGGATGAGACTATGAACAATATGCCAAAATTAAAAATCGGTGTGGTAGCGGTGAGCCGAGACTGTTTCCCGGAAAGCTTATCTGTGTCACGTAGAGAAGCACTTATGAAAGCTTATGTAGAGAAATACGGTGATGCAGAGATCTATGAATGTCCAATCTGTATTGTGGAGAGTGAAATTCATATGGTACAGGCTTTGGAAGACATTAAAAAAGCAGGTTGTAATGCGCTGGTTGTATATCTTGGAAATTTTGGACCGGAGATTTCCGAGACATTACTTGCCAAACATTTTGACGGACCGAAAATGTTCATTGCGGCAGCGGAAGAACGGGGAGACAATCTTCTACAGGGGCGTGGAGATGCATACTGCGGTATGTTGAATGCAAGTTATAATTTGAAACTTCGTAATGTAAAAGCATATATTCCGGAATATCCGGTTGGAACTGCAGAAGAGTGCGCAGATATGATCAAAGAATTTGTTCCGATTGCAAGAGCGGTTATCGGACTTCATAGTTTGAAAATCATTAGTTTCGGACCACGCCCGCTTAATTTCCTTGCATGTAACGCTCCGATTCAGCAACTTTACAATTTAGGTGTTGAAATTGAAGAAAACTCAGAACTGGATCTTTTTGAAGCATTCAACAAACATGCAGGAGATGAAAGAATTCCTTCTATTGTAAAAGAAATGGAGAAGGAGTTAGGGGAAGGAAATAAGAAACCGGAAATTCTTGCAAAACTTGCACAGTATGAGTTGACATTAAAAGACTGGGTGAATGAGCATAGAGGGTATCGAGAATATGTAGCAATCGCAGGAAAATGCTGGCCGGCATTCCAGACGCAGTTTGGATTTGTTCCGTGTTACGTGAACAGCCGTCTTGCAGCACAGGGAATTCCGGTATCTTGTGAAGTGGACATTTACGGAGCATTAAGTGAGTTTATTGGAACGGTTGTCAGCGAGGATGTAGTAACACTTCTGGATATCAATAATACAGTGCCAGAAGATCTGTATGCGGAGGATATAGAAGGAAAATTTGATTATACATTGAAAGATACGTTTATGGGATTCCATTGTGGGAATACTGCTTCCAAGAAGTTATCATTCTGTGAGATGAAATATCAAATGATCATGGCAAGAGCGCTTCCGGAGGAGGTAACACAAGGAACATTAGAAGGAGACATTGTTCCTGGAGATATTACATTCTTCAGATTGCAGAGTACGGCAGATTGTAAACTACGGGCATATATTGCGCAGGGGGAAGTGCTTCCGGTTGCAACCCGTTCGTTTGGTTCCATTGGAATTTTTGCAATTCCGGAAATGGGTAGATTCTACCGTCATGTATTGATTGAAAAGAATTTCCCGCATCATGGAGCGGTTGCATTTGGAAAATATGGAAAGGCATTATTTGAAGTATTCAAATATATCGGAGTTCCGGTGGAAGAAATCGGGTATAATCAGCCGAAAGGCGTACGTTATTTGACAGAAAATCCGTGGTAATTATTGGGGACGTAGTTAAATGTAGTTTTACTACGTCCCCAATAAAGAATTGCTGTGTCCCTTTTTGTAAATAGCCCTGTCCCCTAAAAAAATAGCATCAAAATCAAGTCGAAATATAGAAATAATAGAGTAAATATTTGAAGGGGACACCACAAATTGTAAAAAGGGACACACCATTTTAAAGTTAGGGACATACCATTTTTGAGTTTTACTACGTCCCTAATAAAAAGAGAGGAAATAAATATGTTATATATCGGTGTAGATTTAGGAACGTCAGCTGTAAAGTTGCTTTTGATGAATGAAAAGGGAGATATAAAGAAAATTGTTTCAAAAGAATATCCAATTTCTTTTCCGCATCCGGGGTGGTCAGAACAAAATCCGGAAGATTGGTTTGAGAAATCTATGGAAGGAATCAAGGAGCTGACGGCAGAATGTGATAAAACACAGATTGCAGGAATCAGTTTTGGTGGACAGATGCATGGCTTGGTAGTTCTTGATGAGGAAGATCAAGTGATTCGTCCTGCAATTCTTTGGAATGATGGACGAACAGAGAAAGAAACGGATTACTTAAATGAAGTGATTGGAAAAGAAAAGTTATCTACATATACAGCCAATATTGCATTTGCAGGATTTACGGCGCCTAAGATACTTTGGATGAAAGAAAATGAACCGGAAAATTTTGCAAAAATTTGTAAAATTATGCTTCCGAAGGATTACCTTGCCTATCGCTTATCCGGACAATTCTGTACAGATGTGTCGGATGCATCGGGAATGCTTCTGATGGATGTGAAGCACAAATGTTGGTCAAAAGAGATGCTGGAGATTTGTGGAATTAAGGAAACACAGCTTCCGAAGTTATATGAAAGTTATGAAGTGGTTGGAACTTTAAGAAAAGAAATTGCAGAGAAGCTTATGATGCCGGGATCGGTCAAAATTATTGCCGGCGCAGGAGACAATGCTGCGGCAGCGGTAGGTACCGGTACGGTGGGAGACGGAATGTGTAATATTTCTTTGGGAACTTCCGGTACGATTTTTATTTCCAGCAATACGTTTGGAGTGGATGAACACAATGCACTACATTCGTTTGCACATGCAGACGGACATTATCATCTGATGGGATGTATGTTAAGTGCGGCTTCCTGCAATAAGTGGTGGTCAGAAGAAATTTTAAAAACAAAAGATTACCAAAAAGAGCAGGAAGGCATCACGAAGCTAGGAGAAAATTCGGTGTTCTACCTTCCGTATTTGATGGGAGAAAGATCTCCTCACAATGATCCGAATGCGAGGGCTATGTTTATCGGGATGTCCATGGACACAACAAGAGAAGAAATGACGCAGGCTGTGTTGGAAGGAGTTGCATTTGGACTTCGGGATTCTCTGGAAGTTGCAAGAAGTCTTGGTATAAAAATCGAGAGAACAAAAATCTGTGGTGGCGGAGCAAAAAGTTCGCTTTGGAAGAAGATTATTGCAAATGTGATGAATCTGAAAGTGGATGTTTTGGAAAATGAAGAAGGACCGGCTATGGGAGGCGCAATTCTTGCGGCAGTAGGCTGTGGAGAATATCCGGATGTAGAGACCGCAGCGAAGCGGTTAGTCAAGGTGGCAAGTACGGTAGAACCGGAAAAAGAGCTGGTCGGAAAATATGAAGAAAGATACAGAAAGTTTAAAAATATTTATCCGGTTGTAAAACAATTATTTTAAAAAATTAAAAATAAGAAAAAGAATAGCGGTTAATTCATAATACTATTAAAAATATGAATTGGTCGCTATTTTTGTAATATAAAGACATACATTTGAAACCATACATTTGTATGGATTAAAAAAACACATCGTCCAATTAATGTGTTTAATGAACAAAAAAGTTAGAAATTATTGTAAAAAATATACAAAATTAACAAATAAAATTGTAAAAATAGCATATTTACAATGTACGTACATTATAATAAACTATATACATAGTTAATTGACGGACGAAAAAGGAGGAAAGGGAAATGAAAAAACTTGCGGTTATTGGAAGTAGTGGAGGAAATCTTTATAATCAAGGCGGAAGTGATCCAAAAAAGATGATGGAAGAAATTTTTATACAGGCAGATTCAGCAGGAATCGAAGTTGATTATGTGCAATTTGTCGGAACAAATATGACAATGGATAATATTTCTTTGGATGCAAAAGCAAGATTATGGACACTAAAAGAAAAAAATACAATTGAGTGTAGTGAAGAAAAAACATTGAAGGAAATTAATGAGAAAGCGGAATACTATGACGAAAAGCTTGCAGAACTTATAGTGGAGGGAAAGATAGATGGAATAATGCTTTTAAGCTGTGATCCTAAAGGAATCAATAAAAAAGCATTAACGGAAGCAAGTAAAAAGAATATTCCAGTAGCTGGTACGGGAGGAACTTCAATGGCCAATACTCAAACAATGGGGTGTAAAGTTATAGCAGCTTCTGGAACAACTGGAACAACAAATAGGACGAGAGCTATTTCTGCAATTTCAGCCTTTGCAAAAGAGTGGAAATTAAAATATAGTCCGGTTATTGGAGGAGGAAATACTCAAATACAAGAAGGAAATGTATGGAAGCGGATAAATTTCCGAGGAATTATGATGGCATCTATGCCGGGATTCATTGCGATGGCCTTATGTTTGGCACTTAGCAAAATACCAGGCCTTGATGGACTGGAAGAAATATTCAATACACTGGTAGGATTTCTTCCGGTTGTATTAGCGGCAATTGCAGCAAAACAAATTTCTGGCCTTGATGAAGTTGGGATTGTAGCAGGAATTGTCGGAGGAGCGCTTTCTGTAGATGGCGGAATTATTGGAGGGCTTCTTGTAGGGATTATTGCCGGAGTTCTTGCTTATTATATTATTTCATTATGTTTTAAATACAAAGTTCCGGGAACGACAGCTAATATTGCGTCGGGTGGAATTTCTGGACTTATATCAGGACTAATTGGAATGTATGCGATCGCGCCAATTGCGGCATGGATGGGGGAAGCAATTAAATTTGCGATAGATTGGGCACTAAATTATAATGCAATTCTTGCAGGAGCAATTGCCGGTTTTGCAATTTGGTTTGCGATCATAGGTGGTGTTTATCATGCGGCAATTCTTCCAATCGTATTATTAGAAATGGAATCAGCGGGGTACAGTTTTCTTGGATGCATTGATCTTTGCTGTTTGATTATGGGATGTGCAGGTATTATGCTTGCAAATATTGTAGCACCTAGAAAATCGAGTGATCGGGTTGCATGCATTCCCAATATTATTATTAATCTAGCATTTGGTACTTTTGCAGAAGCTGCATATCCATTTATGTTTGGAAGTAAAAAAGTGTTTGCCTCTACAATTGCTGCTTCTACGATGACAGGACTTGTGATTGGCCTTTTTGATGTGAAATGTACAGCGTATGTGCCATGCTTTATGGCTCCATTTATGTCGAATGATAAGATTATGGCAACAATTATTTGCATGGTATTTGCCATAGCAATTCATTGTATATTAACGTTAATTTGTAACAAAATGGATGAAGGGAAACAAAAGAAATTAGCATAAATATAAAAAGGAGATAAAAGAGATGTTTCAAAATGACATGAAAAGAAAAATGCAGTTTAGTATGGAAAAAGTAAAAAAGGCAATTGAAAAGGGGAAAGGGCATACCATTTTAAGCACGGGAATTACAGGAGATGATGCAAGGATGGCAAAAGCTGTTGTAGATGCCGGGATAACTATGTTAGAGCCAAATCATCCTGCGCTCGTTCTTGCAAGAGGATACAAAGGAATTACTTCAATGCATGAAGCGGAAAAAATCCGTCATGAAATTACAGTAGACCAAATGGCAGAAGTGACTCATGGGGTTAGAAATGTAGTGGGAAATGATATCTATATTACAGTCGGTATTCCGGGTGGATTTACAGAGGTTGTACCTGTTCCATTATTTGAAGAGGATTTTATGAAAATGTCAAAAGCAGGGGCAGATGGACTTCATACACATAAATCAAGTTTAAACGATCTGGAAGAATTAGTAAAACAGGCGCATAAATATGGACTTTGCGTAGACGCTTATATAGGATTACCTACAGATTTTCATACATTTGGCATTTCGGCAGAAAAACCGGAGGAAGTTGAAAAGGTTGCAAAGCAAATGGAATCTATTGGCGTAGATATGATTGGTATGATGACAGGAATGAGTTATGAAGGAATTGAGGCAGGACAGATTCATCCACTATTAAAAGAGAGATTAATGGCTATGGTAGAAGCGGTTAATGTTCCGACTCTTGCGGAAGGAGGAATTAATTTGGACAACTATACTGCGTTTAAAGAGACGGGAGTCAATATTCTTGTAGTAGGTACAGCAATTGATAAAATGGCAGAAAAAGCGGTAGCGTCGGCCGTACAGAATTTTTTAAATGTTTAAATAAATAAGTATCTAAATGGGGAACTCGGGGGAGCTCCTCATTTGTGTGTATAGATATTGTGGACAACATTGCGGAACATACATTTTTCTGATATGATTTATAAAAAAGAGATGGGGAAGATATTATGGAGGGAAATAAATATCGATATTTATTAATTTATCAAAATATCAAAGAAAAGATTACTAGTGGTGAAATTGCGTCTGGTGAAAAACTAAAGACAGAAAAGGAATATCAGGATATTTACCATGCAAGCAGAGATACGATACGCAAAGCATTTGCAAAACTTGAAGCAGAAGAATATATTGTAAGGAAAAAGGCTATTGGTACGTTTGTAAAACAAAGAAAACTTGATTATACTTTGGCAAAACTTGAAAGTTTTACGGAACAGATGAAAGTCAGGGGAATTGTTCCTTCTTCTGAATTTATATCTGTTGAATTGAGGAAAATCTCGAGAGCACATATTGCACACGCGCTTGAACTAAAATCGGAAGAAAAATGTTACAAAATCATAAGAATAAGAAAAGGAGACGGACAACCGATTGCTTATGAAATAACATATGTGCCGCAAAAATTATGTCCGGATATGCAAAAGTATTTAGATGATAAGTGTTCGTTATATAACTTGTATGAAAATGTATACCATTTAAAACTTGGAAATGGGAAAATACGTTTAGACGCTGAATTGCCAAATTCAAATTTGCAGGAATACCTAAAAATAAGTCACGATTCTCCCATTTTGAAAATGGAATGTACAACTTTACTAGAGGATAATAGACCATTATATTATGTGGAATGTTATTATGTAGGAGAAAGATATTTCTTTTCTGCTACATTACCTAGGTAAGAAAAAGAGGAGAATGAAATTTAACTGAGCATTATTCTTATAAAAATGACAGTATCGTAAAACATTGTTAATATTTCTCCCGTTGACACTCCCCCTGAAACTCCTTATAATTTATAGTAAGAAGACAGTTAAAGGGGAATGCGACATGATGATAGCGAAAAATGATGAAGAAAAGAGAAGTAAAGCATGGCGGATTGTAACAACAGTTGCAACGGTTGTCATAATTATTGTGGCAGCTTACTTCCTATTTACATTATTTGCGGGGAATCCGCTGGAAGGTACATGGGCAAGTCAAGAAAGCAATCTGAAGCTGACGATTCATAAAGGAGGATCAGCAACTGCCTTTTGGTCAGAGGTGGGAGAGACATCCAATGTAAAACTAAATTTGAATTATACCATTGAGAAAGAAGGCAAAACCATCGCGTTTAAGATTGACAAAGAGGAGATAAAAGCTACTGTGGAAGCATCAGATGGCAAGCTTACAGAAGATGCAATCCTTGCAGAAGCAGGTGTGTTGGAGAATACATTTGATTACAACATGAATCAAGGAGAACTTACATTGTCTGAGCGGGAATATGGAGATCAGATGGTATTTGAAAAAGAATAAGAGAACCAATGGGGGACGTGATTATGCAAATAGCGTCCCCTGTTTTATCACATAGGAAATTCCTTAGGAGGTCTACGGATATGAGAAGAGATGATACAAAAGTAATTCATATTGGAAATGTAGCAATCGGAGGAGGCAATCCGATTGCGATCCAGTCTATGACAAATACGAGGACAGAAGATGTACAGGCAACGGTGAAACAGATACTTGCACTTGAGAAAGTGGGATGTGAGATTATTCGTTGTGCAGTTCCTACGATGGAAGCGGCGGAAGCTCTCAGAGAGATCAAGAAGCAGATTCATATTCCTTTAGTAGCAGATATTCATTTTGATTACAGACTAGCCATTGCGGCGATTGAAAACGGAGCAGATAAGATTCGGATCAATCCCGGGAATATCGGAGATATTAGCAGAGTAAAGACAGTTGTAGATAAGGCGAAAGAATACAACATTCCGATACGAGTAGGTGTAAACAGTGGATCATTAGAGAAAAACCTTGTAGAAAAATACGGGGGAGTTACCGCGGAAGGGATTGTGGAAAGTGCTTTAGATAAAGTACGGATGATAGAAGAACTGGGATATGATAATCTTGTGGTCAGCATTAAGTCTTCGGACGTATTGATGTGTGTGAAAGCACATGAATTGATTGCCGAACAGTGTCAATATCCGTTACATGTGGGAATTACGGAAGCGGGAACAGTTCTTTCGGGGAATATCAAATCTTCTGTAGGGCTTGGCATTATCCTTCATGAAGGTATCGGCGATACGATCCGAGTATCGCTAACGGGAGATCCGTTAGAGGAAATTAAGTCGGCGAAACTGATTTTAAGGACGCTCGGACTTCGCAAAGGAGGAATTGAAGTGGTATCCTGTCCGACATGCGGTCGTACGAAAATTGATCTCATCGGACTTGCAAACCAGGTGGAAGAGATGGTGCAGGACATTCCTCTTGATATCAAGGTGGCTGTTATGGGCTGCGTTGTAAATGGTCCCGGGGAGGCGAAAGAAGCCGATATTGGAATTGCAGGAGGAATCGGTGAGGGGCTTTTGATCAAAAAAGGTGAGATTGTGAAAAAAGTCAAAGAAGACAAACTACTGGAAACATTAAGAGAAGAACTTTTAAATTGGGGAAAATAGAATGGGAAAACGGTTTTTTGATGTATTTCCATCATTAAAAGCGGAACAGAATATAAGAAATTTATTTGAGGAAGTGGAAGTGACGAAAGTTTCAACTACTTCCTCAAAAGATTGTCTGAGAATATATCTTTTGAGTACGCATTTGATCCGTAAATCACGTGTTTTTGAGATGGAAAGAATGATTAAGGAGCAGTTGTTTGGAAGCATGCAGATTGATATTCATATTTTTGAAAGTTTTATGCTTTCCGGACAGTATACTCCAGAAAATCTTATGCGGGAATACAGAGACAGCATTTTGGATGAACTGAAAGGAAGGAGCATGGTAGAATATAACATGTTCCTGAATACAAAATACCGGTTTGAGGAAGGAAATACCCTCTGTCTTACTATGGAAGACAGTGTGATAGCACAAGGGAAACAGGAGGCCATTGCATCACTGATTCAGAAAGTATTTAATGAGCGATGCAATGTTCCGATACATGTGCGTGTGATTTATGAGGAGGCAAAGGAGAGTAAATATAAGAAATATAATGAACTTCAGCTTCAGCAGGAGATCAATGCCATTGTAGATGGAAATATGGCAAGGCATAAGGAACATGTGCAGGAAATAAAAGAAGCAAGAGAAGAGAAAAAAGAACAGAAAGAGGCAGCAAAAGAAGCAGGGAAACCGGCTGCTAAATTTGAGAAAAAGACATTTCAGAAGAGTGAATTTAAGAAAAGAGAATATCAGCCGGTCAAGAGATCAGATGATCCGACTGTGGTTTATGGACGCGCTTTTGAGGACGAACCGATTGAACTTTCACAGGTGGTTGGTGAAATGGGCGAGATTACCATTCGCGGGAAAGTTATCAGTTTTGAAACAAGGGAGATCAGGAACGAGAAAAGTATCATTATGTTTGCTGTGACAGATTTTACAGATACGATCATGGTAAAAATGTTTACAAGAAACGAGCAGCTTCCGGAGATTCTTTCCGAAGTAAAAGAAGGCGCATTCCTTAAGATTAAGGGAGTAACAACGATTGATAAATTTGATGGAGAGCTGACAATCGGTTCGGTTACCGGCATTAAGAAAATTCCTAATTTTGTAACGACAAGAATGGACACAAGTCCGGTCAAACGTGTGGAACTTCACTGTCATACGAAAATGAGCGATATGGATGGTGTATCAGAAGTAAAGGACATCGTAAGACGTGCCCATGACTGGGGGCACAAAGCAATTGCGATTACAGACCATGGGGTAGTGCAGTCTTTCCCGGACGCCAACCATTATATTGAAACATTGGATAAAGACGATCCGTTTAAAGTGATTTACGGTGTAGAGGGATATCTGGTAGATGACATGACGGATATTGCAGTAGGAGCAGGGGACGAGACTTTAGATGATACCTATGTTGTATTTGATATTGAGACGACAGGTTTTAGTTCTGTAAGAGACCGGATCATTGAGATTGGAGCAGTTAAGGTAGAGCATGGCAAGATTGTGGAACGGTACAGTACGTTTGTAAATCCACAGATTCCGATCCCTTTTGAAATTACGAAACTTACCAGTATTACAGATGCCATGGTCATGGATGCGCCCGCCATTGAAAAGGTGCTTCCGGAATTCATGGAATTTGTCGGAGACGCCAGTCTCGTTGCGCATAACGCCGGATTTGATGTGGGATTTATTGAAGCCAATTTGAAAAGGCAGAACATGGAAAGGAAACTGGTGTCTGTAGATACGGTTGCTCTTGCGAGAGTATTGCTTCCGACGTTGTCCCGGTATAAGTTAAATGTAGTAGCCAAAACCTTGGGGATATCTTTGGAAAACCATCACCGCGCTGTGGATGATGCGGCTGCTACAGCAGAAATTTTTGTGAAATTTGTAGAAATGTTGAAAGAACGGGGGATTACGACCTTAAAAGATGTCAACGAATTCGGTGCAACGAACCCGGATGCAGTGAAGAAAATGACCTCCTATCATGTGATCATTTTGGCGAAAAACGATTTGGGAAGGGTAAATCTTTATACGCTGATTTCCATGTCTCATTTGAAATATTTCAGCCGTGTACCGCGTATCCCGAAAAGTGAATTGATGAAATACCGGGAAGGACTGATCGTTGGAAGTGCTTGTGAGGCAGGAGAATTGTATCGTGCCCTTTTGGATGATAAATCAGAGGAGCAGATTGCAAGAATTGTAAACTTTTATGATTACTTAGAAATTCAACCTCTTGGAAACAATAAGTTTATGATTGAAAGTAACAAAATATCCAATGTTAATTCTATGGAGGATATCCGTAATTTAAACCGGAAAATCGTAAAACTCGGGGAACAGTTTAAAAAGCCGGTAGTAGGAACGTGCGACGTGCATTTCCTGGATCCGGAGACGGAAGTATATCGAAGGATTATCATGACCGGAAAAGGATTTGATGATGCGGATGATCAGGCTCCGCTATATCTTCGCACGACGGAAGAAATGCTGGAAGAGTTTGAATATCTTGGTTCCAAAAAGGCGGAAGAAATCGTGATCACCAATCCGAACCGTATTGCGGATATGGTGGAAAAAATGTCTCCCGTGCGTCCGGATAAATGTCCGCCGGTTATTGAAAATTCGGATCAGACTTTGCGTGATATTTGTTACGATAAAGCACACAGCATGTACGGGGAAAATCTTCCGGACGTCGTTGTGGAACGATTGGAACGAGAACTGAATTCCATCATTTCCAATGGATTTGCGGTTATGTATATTATTGCGCAGAAGCTTGTATGGAAATCTGTGGAAGACGGCTATCTGGTTGGATCCAGAGGCTCTGTTGGTTCTTCGTTTGTTGCTACCATGGCGGGGATCACGGAGGTAAATCCATTAAGTCCCCATTACTATTGCAAGAAATGTCATTATAGCGATTTTACATCGGAAGAAGTGCGTGCGTATTCCGGTCTGTCCGGTTGGGATATGCCGGATAAAAAATGTCCGGTTTGTGGAGAACCGCTTGCAAAGGATGGATTTGATATTCCGTTTGAAACGTTCCTTGGATTCAAAGGAAACAAAGAGCCGGATATTGACTTGAATTTTTCGGGAGATTATCAGAGCAACGCCCATAAGTATACCGAGGTGATTTTTGGAACGGGACAGACGTTCCGTGCGGGAACTATCGGTACGCTGGCAGATAAGACGGCTTATGGCTTCGTGAAGAATTATTATGAAGAGCGTGGCGCGAGAAAGAGAAAATGTGAGATTGAGCGAATCGTACTTGGATGTACAGGAATTAGAAGAAGTACAGGACAACACCCGGGAGGTATCATTGTACTGCCTCATGGTGAAAATATCAATTCATTTACGCCGGTACAACATCCGGCAAATGATATGACGACGGATATTATTACAACACATTTTGATTACCACTCCATTGACCATAACTTGTTGAAGCTTGATATTCTCGGTCATGATGATCCGACGATCATCCGCATGCTGGAAGATTTGATCACAGATCTAAATGGAGAGAAATTTGATGCGACGAAAATTCCTTTGGATGATCCGGATGTAATGGCTCTTTTTGCGGGAACAGAGATTCTTGGAATCAAACCGGAAGATATTGGCGGATGTCCGGTAGGATGTCTTGGAATTCCGGAGTTTGGTACGGATTTTGTTATTCAAATGGTGGTAGACACGAAGCCGAAGACGATTTCGGATCTGATCCGTATTTCCGGTCTGTCTCATGGAACGGATGTGTGGCTGAATAATGCGCAGACATTGATCCAGGAGGGGAAAGCCACCATTTCCACGGCAATTTGTACACGAGATGATATTATGACCTATTTGATCAATAAAGGACTGGATAGTGAAGAGTCCTTTACGATTATGGAACGTGTGCGTAAAGGAACGGTTGCAAAAGGAAAATGTAAAGAATGGCCGGAATATAAAAAGGATATGACAGAGCATGGGGTTCCGGATTGGTATATCGGTTCCTGCGAGAAGATTAAATACATGTTCCCGAAAGCGCATGCGGCGGCATATGTTATGATGGCATACCGTATTGCTTACTGCAAGGTGAATTATCCGCTTGCTTACTATGCGGCATATTTTAGTATCCGTGCATCGGCATTTTCGTATGAGATTATGTGCCAGGGAAGGGAAAAAGTGGAATTCTATTTGCGGGATTACAAGAAGCGTTCTGATTCTCTCAGTAAGAAAGAACAGGATGTTTTAAAAGATATGAAGATTGTACAGGAAATGTATGCGAGAGGATTTGAATTCCTGCCGCTTGATATTTATACTGCGAAGGCAAACAAATTTCAGATTATAGATGGAAAATTGATGCCGCCTCTTTCAAGTATTGAAGGAATGGGAGACAAAGCGGCTGAAGCGGTGGAAGAAGCAGCAAAAGACGGGGCATATTTGTCCAGGGATGATTTCAGACAAAGAACGAAAGTCAGTAAGACGGTCATTGATTTTATGGCGGATTTAGGTTTGTTTGGAAATCTTCCGGAATCCAATCAGTTGTCACTGTTTGATTTTTAAGAAGATAAGGATGAATGGATGAAAATAACAGATTTTGATATCAAGATTAACAAAGAAAATGTATTGCGTTTAATTGACTGCCACCCGGATAGTCCTGTGTACGATGCTGTTTTGAAGGAATATGAAGAAGTGTTTGAGAAAGCTTGTAAAATGCTTTTCCCGGCAGCCGTTCTCGTGTTTGGAGATCTGGCAGAGTGTGGGATGTCGGGATATGCGGGAGAAAATACAGAAGGCTTGTTTTGTATGGAAACTGTCGGTGGAGAAATCAGTTGTTTTGTATCAGAACTTTTTGAGCAAGGGTTCTATGTGAAAGGAATGATTGCAGATGCTATTGCGGATGAATATATGTTTCGAATGGATGAACAGATTCAAAAACTTGTCGTCAAACTGTGTCGAGAGAAGAATTATGGTGTCTTGAAACGATTGGAGGCGCCGCGGGACATTCCGATGAAAGCACAGCGAATCGCTTGGAAAGTGACACATGCCAGAGAAGAACTGGGAATGGAAATGAAAGAGAGTTATATGATGGAACCTGTGAAATCCAATTGTCAAATTTATATATTAAAAGAAGGATGTGCATCATATAATACGGCCCATGACTGCGGAAAGTGCGATAGAGTGGAGTGCAGTATGAGGAAGCAGAGTTTGTATCCGATTACGGTAGAGCAGAATGGCAAAAGTTTTTCGCTGGAAGGGATACGAGGAAAAACTTTGTTGGAAACTCTTCAAAATGCAGAAGTCTGTATACCGGCGGTCTGTGGAGGAAAAGGAACTTGCGGAAAGTGTAAAGTCAGGTTTAAGAAGGGAAAAACGGTTCCGACAAAGGAGGAAGCGCATTTCTTTAGCAAACAGGAATTAGATATGGGATATCGCCTTGCATGCAAGGCGGTTCCGGAGCAAGGCTGTGTCGTTTCGCTTGAAGATGAGGAACATTTTCTTGTTGTATCGGAACATGAGATCAAGGAAAAAGTTAGAGAGAAGAATACTTCGCAAAAAGAAAAGATTTTAAGAGACGCGCATTATGGAGTTGCCGTAGATATCGGTACCACTACGATCGCAATGCAGCTTGTGGGACTGGAAAGCAGAAGTATCCTGGATACGTATGTGACGGTCAATCATCAAAGAGCCTACGGCGCAGATGTAATCAGCAGAATCAGCGCTTCCAATGCAGGGAAAAGGAAAGCGTTGCAACAGAGTATTCTGGGAGATTTGAGGAAGGGAATTGATACACTCTTATATGGAAAGAATATTTCGACAGAGAAAATGGTCATTAGTGGAAATACAACAATGATTCATCTTCTTATGGGATATTCCTGCGAAACGTTGGGTGTTTATCCGTTTACGCCGGTAAATGTAGATGTGATTGAAAGCGATTATCCGAAAATATTCGGTGATGAAGCGTATACGTTTTCAATTGTTATTTTGCCGGGAGTTTCCGCTTATGTGGGTGGAGATATCACTGCAGGATTGTTAACATGCGGATTTTATGAAAACGAGAAAGTTTCCATGCTGATCGATCTCGGGACCAATGGAGAAATGGCAATCGGATGTAGGAACAAAATCCTTGTGACAAGCACTGCGGTAGGCCCGGCTTTTGAAGGTGGAAATATCACCTGCGGCATGGGTAGCATACAAGGAGCAATCAGTAGTGCGAAACTTGAAAATGGTAAATTTCAAGTGAAAACCATCGGGGGAAAAGAACCGATAGGAATCTGTGGCACAGGTGTCATTGATATTGTATATGAATTGCTTGCAAGTGGGGCAGTAGATAAGACGGGACTTTTGGAGGATGAGTATTTAGAATCGGGAGTTTTGATTGCGCCGAAAGCAGAGAATGATGTCAGATTCTATCAGAAGGATATCAGGGAATTTCAACTTGCAAAAGCAGCGGTGAGGGCGGGAGTAGAGACTTTGATTGCAGAATATGGTATTTCCTACGGGGAAATCGATACTGTTTATATCGCGGGAGGATTCGGATACAAACTGGATACCGTCAAAGCTGCGGGGGTTGGGCTTTTCCCGGAGGAGTTCAAGTATAAGATGAAAGCCATAGGAAATAGTTCGCTGGAGGGAAGTGTGCTGTATCTGACAGATGCAGAAGTGAAAGAGAAAAGCAGTGTTATTATTTCGAAAGCAGAGGAAATTCAACTTGCCTCACACCCGAAATTTCATGATTTCTATATGAACTATATGTATTTTTAATGACGTGAAAATTCTAAACGGAAAAAGTGTCTTATGTGGAAAACATATGTCCGTTTGTTGCAAACATAAAAATTAAAATGTTTGTGACAAGCGGATTTTTTACTTGAACTTTTAGATAAAATGCGGTAAAATAAGCTTAATGAAATATTGAAAACATAAATAATACCTAAAAGACAGGAGAGAATCAAAATGAGCGATAACAAAATGTGGGCACTTGTAAAAGAAGAAGCAGCTCCGGGACTTGCACTTAAGAGAGTACCAATTCCGGAAGTTGGAACAAATGATGTGAAGATCAAGATTCACAAAACAGCAATCTGTGGAACAGATGTACATATTTATCAGTGGAATGAGTGGGCACAACACACAATCGCAGTTGGACAGACAGCAGGCCACGAATATGTTGGTGAGATCGTTGAAATGGGAAGCGGCGTAAAAGGATACAAAATCGGAGATTTGGTTTCCGGAGAAGGTCATATCGTATGTGGCAAATGCCGTAACTGTCTGGAAGGACATAAAGAAAATTGTAAAGATGCAAAAGGCGTTGGTGTAAACCGTGACGGTGCATTTGCAGAATACCTCGTAATTCCGGCAGAAAACGTATGGCCGACAAACCCGGCTATTCCGGAAGAAATGTATGCTATCTTTGATCCATTTGGAAATGCAACACATACAGCGCTTTCTTATGAAGTACTTGGAGAAGACGTGCTGATCACTGGAGCGGGTCCAATCGGTATTATGGCAGCAGCAATTGCAAGATTTGCAGGTGCAAGACACGTTGTAATTACAGACTTCAACCAGTATCGTCTTGATCTTGCTAAGAAACTGGGAGCAACAAGAACAGTGAATCTTGCAAATGAGAAACTAGAAGATGTCATGAAAGAAATTGGCATGACAGAAGGTTTCGATGTTGGTATGGAAATGTCAGGTGCACAGGCAGGATTCCGAGATATGGTAGAGAATATGAAACATGGTGGAAAGATTGCAGTTCTCGGACTTCAGAGACCGGATGCAACAATCAACTGGGAAACAGTAATCTGGAACGGCCTTAACATTCGTGGTATTTATGGACGTAAAGTTTGGGATACATGGTATAAGATGACAACCATGCTGCAGGCAGGACTTGATATTTCCGGAATCATTACACATAGAATGAACATCAAAGACTACAAAGAAGGATTCAACGCAATGATCTCCGGACAGTCAGGAAAAGTTATTCTTAACTGGGAAGATTTAGATCAGCTTGAATACCAGTCACAGGAGTTTTAAGGAATAATTCAACCGTGTGAAACGGCTGACAAGATAGAAGAAAAGAAAGGACGATTTAGAAATGGCACGTAAAAATGATATTTTAAGTATCTATTCAAAACAGGTAGAAGAAATCAAAGAAGCCGGTTTGTTTAAAGGTGAAGCTCCGATTGCATCCGCACAGGGAGCAAGAGTAAAATTAGAGGATGGAAGAGAAGTTCTTAACATGTGTGCGAACAACTATCTTGGTCTTGGAGACAATCAGAGATTGATCGACGCTGCTAAGAGAACATATGACGAGAGAGGATACGGAGTTGCTTCTGTACGTTTCATCTGTGGTACACAGGATATTCATAAAAAATTAGAGAAAAAGATCTCTGATTTCTTAGGAATGGATGATACAATTCTTTACTCTTCATGCTTCGATGCGAACGGAGGATTGTTTGAGACAATTTTAACAGCAGACGATGCAGTTATTAGTGATGAATTAAACCATGCTTCTATCATTGACGGTGTTCGTTTATGTAAAGCAAAACGTTTCCGTTACAAAAACAACAACATGGAAGATTTGGAAGCAAAATTAAAAGAAGCTGATGAAGCAGGAGCGAGAATCAAATTGATTGCTACAGATGGTGTGTTCTCAATGGATGGAATCATCTGCAATTTAAAAGGTGTATGTGATCTTGCCGACAAATACAACGCACTTGTTATGGTTGATGACAGCCATGCAGTAGGATTTGTTGGAGCACACGGACGTGGAACTGCAGAGTACTGTGGTGTAGAAGGACGTGTAGACATTATCACAGGTACATTAGGTAAAGCTCTCGGTGGAGCATCCGGCGGATACACAGCAGCAAGACAGGAGATCGTTGACATTCTTCGCCAGAAGAGCCGTCCATACTTATTCTCTAACTCTTTAGCTCCGGCTATCGCAGGTGCAAGTATGGAATTATTCGATATGTTAAGCGAAAGCACAGAACTTCGTGACCACTTAGAAGAAGTGACAGCTTACTATCGTAACCTTCTTGTTGAGAACAACTTCGATATCATTCCTGGAACACATCCATGTGTACCGGTTATGCTTTATGATGAGAAGACAGCAGCAGAATTTGCAAAACGTATGATGGCAAAAGGTGTTTATGTTGTGGCATTCTCTTACCCGGTAGTTCCAAAGGGAAAAGCAAGAATTCGTACACAGGTTTGTGCAAGCCATACAAAAGAAGACATCGATTTCATCGTAAAATGCTTCATCGAAGTAAGAGAAGAAATGGGACTTAACAAATAATAAGAAATTGTAAAATAAGGGGCTGTCGGTTAATGCCAATTTTTAGGCTCTAAATCTTAAAATACGAATCTCC
>OFMJ01001349.1_pt1 | contig 18605 bp, 20 predicted proteins | sample 1541801 | NCBI WGS metagenome assembly OFMJ01 (sample SAMN04209234, study PRJEB22552) | human gut metagenome | biome: gut; material: feces | host: Homo sapiens | place: USA: Oklahoma
AGGGCCACAACCTGGCGCTCTAACCAACTGAGCTATACCCACCATATATGGGAAAGATATTGGCGCGCCTGCAGGGATTCGAACCCCGGACCCACGGCTTAGAAGGCCGTTGCTCTATCCAGCTGAGCTACAAGCGCATGCACAGGCGAACGACATTTATTATACTTACGCCTGTCCCATTTGTCAACCGCTTTTCCCATTTTTTCTTCCCGTATGGGCTTTATTTAGAGACCCTGTGCCCTTTATAGCGTCAAAAGCTGAATTTCAGCCGGCACTCCTTCTGATAAAACCATTCGCATGCAAGAAGGACGGCTGCCTCTTGGCTGGCTGGGGCTGCCTGGATTCATCAGCACCATGTTGCCGCGCCATTCAATCTCATGGCAGTGCGTATGGCCAAAAATGCAGATATCCGCTCCATTGGCACATCCCAATTCATACAGTTCCTCCAAACCGCTTTTTACATGCTGGCGATGCCCATGTACCAGCAGAATTGTATGACCAGCCAATTCAAACAGCTTTGCTTCCTCCGCTGTACCGAAAAAATCACAATTTCCGGCGACTGTCTGCACTGGGATCCCATAAATATCTCCCATTATCACAGCATCATTGGCAAAATCGCCTGCATGCAGCAATAAATCAATGGGCCCCATGGCCTCCAGCGCACGCTCGAACGAGCGCCTATTTCCATGCGTATCTGACAGCACCCCGATACATAGCTTAGTCATGCAGGTTCACCTGTTTTTCCTTTAAGCGCTGCAAAGCCCTGGCTCTATGGCTGATTTGGTTTTTTTCCTCTGCCGAAAGCTCCGCATAGGTCTTGCCGAATGCCGGCACATAAAAGACAGGATCATACCCAAATCCTCCATCACCTTTGGGCGCCGAAAGAATGACGCCTTCGCTTTCTCCTTGCGCATAAGCTTCCCTGCCCTCCGGCGTAGCCAACACCACACAGCAGACAAACCTAGCCGTGCGCTTTTCCTCCGGCACACCTTCCAATTTTTGCAGCAATAATGCATTGTTGGCCGCGTCATCGCCATGGCAGCCTGCAAACCTAGCCGAATATACGCCTGGCGCGCCTCCCAAAGCATCCACACACAGCCCTGAATCATCCGCCAAGGCATCCATTTGGGCCTCTTTGGCAAACGCATGTGCCTTTAAGCGGGCGTTTTCCAAAAAGGTCTGTCCATTTTCCTCAACCTCCAGGGAAAGCCCTAAATCCTTTGGTGTTATGATCTCCTGGTAAAAGCCGCCCAATATCTGGCGGATCTCTTTCAGCTTGCCTTTATTATTACTGGCAATGAGCAATTTCATTCGTACAATGCCTCCAATGCTTGTTTTTGCTTTGAAAACAATTCCTTGATAGCGGCTTGTCCCATGGAGAGCATCTGCTGCATCTCCTCACTGGTGAAAGCTCTCCCTTCTCCTGTTCCCTGTATTTCGACAAACTGTCCCAAGCCGGTCATCACAATATTCATGTCCACTTGCGCATGGCTGTCCTCCGCATAGCAAAGATCTACTATGGGAATATCCTGCACTACCCCGCAGCTTACCGCAGCCACCTGGGACAGGATGGGCGGTTCTTTTATCAGCCCTTGCTTCTTTAGCCCCTCTACTGCCATTGCCAACGCACACCATGCCCCTGTGATGGAAGCCGTACGTGTGCCCCCATCTGCGTCCAACACATCACAATCCAGCCGAATCGTGCGTTCTCCCAGCTTTTCTAAGTCCACCACCGCGCGCAGTGAGCGGCCGATGAGCCGCTGTATCTCCACGCTGCGCCCATCCTGCTTTACACCATCACGCCGTTTTCTGCTTTGCGTGCTCGCCGGCAGCATGGCATACTCTGCCGTCAGCCATCCTTTCCCCTTTCCCGTTAAAAAAGGCGGCACATTGTTTTCCACACTGGCTGCACAAATCACCCGCGTATCGCCAAATGAAACCAAGCAGCTGCCCGCCGCATTTTTTTGAAACCCCATCTCTATTGTAACCGGGCGCATCTGCGCCGGTATCCTTCCGTCCAATCTTTCCATCTTTCTCCTCCTTATTGTTCTATTATACCGTGGCTTTTGATTTTGGCAAAGCAAAAACGCACAGAACCAGGGAAAAATGCTATACTTAGAGACGAATAGAAACCAAGGAGGAGTTTGCCTTGCAATTAGATGGCATTAGCCTATATGCCTGCGCAACAGAACTACAGCAGACCTTGCAGGGGGGGCGTATAGAGCGCATTGCGCAGCCATCCCGCCAAACTATCGTTTTGACCATTCGTTCACAAGGGCAAAACCATCGTCTTTTGCTAAGCTGTGAACCGGAATCACCACGGGCACACTTGGTAGAGACTACTGAAAAAGGGCCGGAGAAACCCTTTACTTTTTTGATGATTTTGCGAAAGCACCTTGTGCATGCCCGCATTGTGGATATTTCTGTACCGCATTGCGACCGTATTTTACATATTTCCTGTGATGCACTGGACGACCTGGGGGCCAGAGTGCGTTTAATGTTGGTTGCAGAGTTGATGGGAAAGCATAGCAATCTCATTTTAATCGGGCCCAACAATGTAATCCTAGACTGTGCTAAACGGATCCCTCCCTCTGTTTCCAGCTTACGCACTGTTTTGCCAGGAGACCGCTATGAGGCGCCGCCTGTGCAGCATAAACAGGACCTTTTGGCTGGCTCTGCCGATGACTTTGCCGCTGTCCTCCGTTGCTCTGAGGCCGTCACACTATCAAATGCCTTAGTCGCTGGATTTTACGGCATTTCTCCCTATGCGGCACGTTATCTTTGCCAAAAGGCAGGCTGCGAAGCTGACCTTCATGCTCCCTTTCCCGACGATACATGCCGGTCTATCGCCTTATCTCTATGGGAGCTTCAGCAGGCGCTGTTTTCCCGTTCCTTTTCCCCTAGCCTATTGTATAACCACATGCAGCGGGTAGAAGGGTTCTTTCCGTTTCCTCCCAATGACAATGGCCTATATCAGTCCATGGAAAGCATGCAGGCAGCTATGTTGGCGTATTACGATACCAAGCAGATGGAAAAGGCCATTGAGCGCCAGCGTACACATCTGACAGGTCTACTGCAAGCAAAGCTGCAAAAGCTATATAAAAGGCTGCAGATTCAGCGTGATACTTTGGCCAAAAGCGAGACGTTTGAGCGCGTTCGTGTAGAAGGTGAATTGATTCTGGCTTATGCTTATCAAATCCCTCCTCATCAAGATAAAATAGAAGTGTATGATTATACGCAGGATGCCTTAGTTACGCTGTCTTACGACCCCTCCCTTTCCGCCCAGGAAAATGCTCAAAAGCGCTTCAAACGGTATCAAAAGCTCCGTTCTGCCTCGCAGGCAGCCAGAGCACAGATCCGTGAAATTGAGCCGGAGCGGCAATATTTAGAGGATGTTCTTTTCTCTGTACAACAGGCCGAAACGCTCCATCAGCTTTTGGACATTCGGCATGAATTGCAAAGCGAGGGAATGATTCCTCTTTCCCAGGAGACGGGACGCCGCAAACAAATCGTATTATCCCAGCCGCTGCATTTTATTTCCACCGACGGCATTGATATATATTGCGGCAGAAACAACACGCAAAATGATTTTGTAACGCTTAAGCTGTCCAAATCCACCGATACTTGGCTGCATGCGCAGGGCATGCCAGGCAGCCATGTGCTTATCAAATCGCCCAAGGTGTCTGCTGATACCCTGAAGCAGGCGGCGCATATCGCAGCTTTTTACAGCAAAGGCCGCCGGTCGGAAAATGTGCCGATTGATTATACGCTTATCAAATATGTAAGAAAGCCCTCCGGCGCAAAGCCGGGCTTTGTTACCTATTCCTCACAAAAAACATTATTTATCACGCCCGACGAAGCCCTGGTGAAATCTTTATTCGCCCGGGAGGAGACAAAATAAACGATACCCTTTTGAAGGAGGTCTTTCTATGGAAAAACAAATCTATCATTGCCCTAAGTGCGGAGGTACATCCTTTGAGCATGACCAATTCCAGGCAACAGGCGGCACAATGGCCAAGTTGTTTGATATTCAGAACAAAAAATTCATTACAATCTCCTGCGCAAATTGCGGATATACCGAGTTGTATCGTTCCGAGACATCCACAGGCGAAAACATTTTGGATTTTTTGATCGGCTCCTAAGCGCCTGTATATCAAAAAAAGCACCGGAAACCCGGTGCTTTTTTATTCTCTTAGTCTTCCAAGTCATCCATTTTGGGGAAGAAATCCGCCAAGGTGACCTTTGCTTCTTCGATAGGCGGCAACTTATAGGACGGCTCCCTATCCTCATCGTAAGAATCGTGATTACGCTGCGGGCGTTCGCGCTCCGGCTGCAGTACCGCGCGGCGGGACAAGCTGATACGCTTGGCCTCCGGATCGACATCCAGCACCTTTACCGTGATAACATCATCCACACGCAGCTCATCTTCTACCTTATCGATACGGCGAGTAGCGACCTGCGAAATGTGAACCAACCCAAACAGGCCGGGCTCCAGCTCTACAAAGGCGCCGAACGGAGCAATGCGGTCCACACGGCCCTCCACGATATCCCCGACAAGGTACCGCTCCGCGGCATGATCCCACGGCTTTGGCTGCAGCGCCTTCAGACTCAGCGCAATGCGCTCCGTTTCCGCGTTTACGGACAAAATCTCCAGCTCCAGCTCATCGCCGACGCTTACGATGTCCGACGGATGCTTGGGACGGCCCCAGGACAGATCCGTTACATGGATCAGGCCGTCCACACCGCCAATATCTGTGAAGGCGCCGAAGTCCGTGATGCGGCGTACCGTGCCTTTAACATGCTGGCCAGCCTCAAACTGCTTATATTTTTCCTTGCGTGCTTTCACGGCCTCTTCCTGCAGCACCTGGCGACGGGAAGCCACGATGCGGCGGCGGGATTTGTCTACTTCCAGCGCCTTAACAGTTACCTTTTTCCCGACAAACTCTTCGAGGTTTTCCACATAGCGGTTGGAAAGCTGCGAAGCAGGAATGAAAACGCGTGCGCCGCGGTATTCAGCCAGCACACCAGCCTTCACGGCCTGCTTAATGGTAACATCAAAATAGCGCCCATCCTCCAGCTCAGCGATGGCAGCTCTATCCTGCTCTCTGCGCTCGATGGATTTGCGGCTCAGCAATACATTGCCTTCCCCGTCGTTGACCTTTACGATCTCTACCGTGATCTCATCGCCTACCTTGGCAATGTCGGCAGCCGTCGCTTTGGGATCCAACGATAACTCGGCCTGCGGAATGATGCCGTCCGCTTTATATCCGATGTTTACGAAAACATCGTCTCCTACGATCTGCACCACGGTTCCCTTTTTCACCTGACCGGGGCGGATACGCACCATCGTCTTTTCAAGATCACGCTCGAAAGACTCTTCGGGTGTGAGCTCGCGTTCTGGTTCCTCCGCCGGCTTTTCCGCTTCCGCCTGGGGGGCGGCTTCTGTCTGTGCAGCTTCAACCGCTTCCTCCGGCTGGGCTTGCGCCTGCTCTGCGGGTACCTGTTCTTCTAAAACAGTGGTGTTGAGATCTTGTTCATTCATTCTGGCAATTACCTCCCTGATTGACCATTGCGGCGTCGATGCACCTGCAATAATACCTATTATACCATTTAACTCTAAATTTTCAACAGGCAACTCTGCGCTACTTTCCAAAATATAGGTATTTTTACAGTTGTTTTTACAGATTTGCGCCAATTTTTTTGTATTGCTGCTGTGGCGGCCTCCAATGACGACCATGGCGTCGCATTGCTGGCTCAATTCATGTGCCTCTGTCTGCCGCTGCCTTGTTGCCTGGCAGATGGTGTTCTGCTTTTTAAGCTCGGCATATTTGGCCGACAAAACATCTGCAATCTGCTCAAATTTTTCCTGTACAAATGTCGTTTGCGCAACCAAAAAAACACGCTGTGCATTCGGCAGCATTTCCGCTTGCTCCGCTGTTTGTACGATCCAGGCCCTATTGCCGCAAAAGCCATTGATCCCTATGACCTCCGGATGCTCGCGCTGGCCCGCGATGACCACCTGCCAGCCCTCGCAAAATGCTTTTTGTACGATGTCATGGATGCGAGCCACAAAAGGGCAGGTAGCATCTATTGCGCGGATATTTCTTTGCCGGCACTGGTCATATACCTCAGGCGGTACGCCATGACTGCGTATCACCATTGTGCTGCCTGCCGGAACCTGAGATACAGCCTCTACCGTAATTGCGCCTTCCGATTCCAGCTTATCCACTACGCCTTGATTATGGATGATGGGGCCTAGGATATAGACCGGCTTTGTATGGGCAAGCTCTGTTTCAACAGCCTCGACCGCACTTTTTACGCCAAAACAAAACCCATTGTATTTTCCTTGTATCAGCTTCATTTTTGTTTGGCCTGCTCCGTTAACATCATAACGCGTTCCTCCAGCATTTGATTGACAGCCGCAATATCATCCTTGCTCGCTTTTCTGCCCTGATAAGCAGAAAGATCCAGCGGCGCTCCTACGACCACACGATGCCGCCGAAAAGGCTTGAACGACACTGCCATGCCCGCCGGCACAAGCGTGGCGCCTGTACGCAAGGCGAAGGTGACGGCCCCTTCATGGAACGACATCTGTCCTGTTTTGCTGCGCGTGCCCTCCGGGAAGATCCCCAGCACTTCTCCGCCTTTTAGGTATTCCATGCTCTTGCGCATGGCTTTGATGTCATTGCCTTCTCTATCCACTGAAAACGCGCCCAGCGCCGTCAGCAGCCAGCTGACAAATCTTTTGCGGAACAACTCTTTTTTTGCCATAAAATGGATTTGGCGGTAGCGCACCATTGCCAAAGCTACCGGGTCCAAGGCATGGACATGGTTGGCACAAATCACAACGGCCCCCTTTTTAGGCATATTCTCTTTCCCTTTTACGCTAAGGAAGAAAAAAAGCTTAAGAATCACCCAAATAATGGGCCACGCTATGGTATACAAAGGCGTCATTTCAGCTTTTCCTCCACCACAGCGACCATTTTTGCCAGCACATCCTCCGGCGTATCGTATGTAGAATCAATGACCACAGCATCCTCTGCCTGCTTAAGCGGTGCAATCGCGCGATGCGAATCGTCATAATCCCGCTTTTGTATCCCCGCCAGCACCTGCTCAAAGGGTTCGTGCAAGCCCTTTGCCTCCTGCTCTTTACGGCGGCGCTCCGCACGCTCCTCCGGCTTTGCTGTCAAAAAAAACTTTACATCTGCATGGGGCAGCATGGCGGTGCCCACATCGCGGCCATCCACCACAACAGACAGATCCCCTGCGATGCGCCGCACCTGCTTTGTCAGCACCTCGCGCACGAATCCTATCGCTCCTATGGCTGAAGCGCCTGCGCCTACCTCCGGCGTGCGGATCGCTTTGGACACATCTTCTCCGTCAAGAAAGGTAGTCTGCCCATTCTCCCCTACTTCGATCGTTACCCTGGCGTTTTCCACCGCCCGCTTTACAGCCTCATGATCCTTCAGGTCCACGCCCTTGCGCAGCGCGCATAATGCCAAGGCCCGGAATAGAGCGCCTGTATCCAAGATGTGAATACCCAGCGTATCCGCCAGACATTTGGCCATCGTCGTTTTCCCCGCGCCCGCTGGGCCGTCTATGGCGATAACACAGTGTTTTTGCATGCTTGTCCCTCACTTTACTGATTTGCTGATTGCGCCGCCGCTATGCCCGCCGCAGCGCCCGTAGAAAATGCGATTTGAAGATTATACCCGCCGGTGTATGCGTCCAGATCCAACACCTCACCTGCCAGATACAGGTTTTGGATGAATTTGCTCCGCATTGTTCTCGGGTCTATTTCTTTTGTTTGTATCCCGCCTTTGGTTACAATGGCTTCTTCCATAGGCCCTACCGACCGTACGGTAAACTCCATATGCTTCAACTGGTTTATCAGCGCAGCCCGCATCTGTTTGGTCATTTCATGGCAAGGCAAATGGGCGGGAATGCCCGCCAATAAGAGCATTGCCTCCGCCATGCTTTTGGGCACGAGCTGGAGCATCATGGTTTTGGCTTCTCTATTCGGTGCAAACTGCACCTCCCTGATCAAGCGCTGTTTCAGTTGCCCTTCCTCCAAGGCCGGCTTCCAATCCAAGATCAGTTTTGTTTGACGCCAAGTCTGCTGATCCAAATGCGCCGACGCGCTCAGCGCCAGAGGGCCTGAGATCCCTGTATGGGTAAACAGCATCTCCCCTTGCTCACAAAAAACCTGCTTCCCCGCTGCCACGGCACGCAGGCATACATGTTTCAGCGACAGCCCTGCCACAGCCTGCACCCATGTTTGCTCCACTTGGATCGGCGCCAAGGACGGCTGCAGCGGTATGATCGTATGCCCGGCCTGCTGCGCCAATATATATCCGTCTCCTGTGGAGCCGGTTACAGGATAGCTTAGCCCGCCGGATGCCAGGATAAATGCATCTCCGGGCACTGTTCTGCCGTGCTCGCATTGCACAGACGCAATGCGCCCCTGCTTTTCCACCAGGCTTTTCACCCTTGTCCTGTACAGCACTTCCACCCCCCGCTCCGCCAGCGCGGAGGCCAAAGCATCGGCAATGTCATGCGCACGGTCGCTTTGCGGAAATACCCGTTGGCCCCGTTCCACCTTCAACAGCACACCCAGGCCTTCAAAAAATTGCATTAGCCATTGATTATCATATCTGGCAAAAGCGCTGCGGAAAAATCTAGCGTTGTGTACGATATGCGACAAAAACGCCTCAGCATCGCAAGCGTTCGTCAAATTGCAGCGTCCTTTGCCTGTGATACGCACCTTATTCATCAGCCTTGGCGTGCTTTCCAGCAACACGACTTCAGCGCCGCTGTCCGCTGCCATATATGCAGCCATGCAGCCTGCCGCACCGCCCCCGATGATCACGACCTTGTTCATCGTGCTAGGTTATGGCTTATATCGCCAAACACGCGCATTTGCGGCATATCCGGCCGTTTGTATTCGATGATGCTGACGGCCGTATTGCCTGCCATAAAAAAGCGGGTGGATTCCAGCGGGATACCCAACGCTGCCGCCATAAAGATACGGATGGCATAGCCATGGGTTACACAAAGTACATTTTTCCCCCAGTATGCTTCTAACAACCGGTCTGCAAATACTTTGCTTTCCGCCACACGCGCGATCATGCAATCGCCGTGCGGCGCCGTAAACAGCGAAGGCGTTTTCTGGTAGCACTCCCATTTTTCCGGCTCTTCCAAGTGCATTTCATCCAGCTTATGCCCTTCCCAATCTCCAAAGGAAAACTCCCGTAGGCAAGGCTCCTTTTTCAGCGTAAGCGCCGGATGCTCCGCCACGATTGCCTCTGCCGTACGATAAGCCCGCAGCTGCGGGCTGGAAAACGCTGCGGCAAACGCCTCCTTTGCCAGTCTTTCGGCCACATTCTGCGCTTGGAGAATGCCATTTTCTGTCAGCGGTGCATCCATACTGCCCTGTACGCGGCGCAGTACATTCCATTCGGTCTCCCCGTGACGGACCAAATATATCTTCATCCTCTAATCCTCGCAATCTATCCTTCTATATCATTGTGGCTGGTATCGCCAAATACGCGCACCAGCGGCCTGTCCGGCGCCAAAAACTCTATGACCGTCAGCGCCGTATTTCCAGAGGTAAACTTATGGGAATGCTCCACCGGAATGCCCAATGCTGCCGAGAGAAAATAGCAGACGCCGAACCCATGGGATACGCACAATACCTGCTTGTGCATATACTGCGCAGTCAGCCTATCGACAAACCGCCTGCTTTCCGCGACACGGGATACCATGCAGTCTCCCTCAGGGCTTGTAACAAGCGAAGGTGTCTTTTCAAACTGTGTCCATAACGCGGGGCACTCTATATCCATGTGGTCTAAGCTGTGCCCTTCATATATGCCAAAGGAAAACTCTCTTAAGCTATCTTCCTTTTGAATGAGCAGCCCCGGGTGCGGCTCGGCAATGATCTCAGCAGTGCGGTATGCTCTAGGGGCCGGGCTGGCAAACGCTGCATCAAACGTCACCTTTGCCAGCCGCCGCGCTGCGTTTTTGGCCTGCTGGATCCCGTTTTCTGTCAGCGGGGAGTCCAGCGCTCCCTGTACACGGCGCTGCACATTCCATTCCGTTTCCCCATGGCGAAGCAAATATACTTTCATCGTGCAATGCCCCTCAATAGCGCCGCATCAAATGACCCGGCGGTTTTTCCAGGGCGCGTATCGCCTGCTCATGCGTCAATCGTTCATACGTACCCGGTTTTCTGTCTCCCAGTTCTAGCTGGCCGATTTGGATGCGTTTTAAGCGCAATACCTGCATATCCTGGGCTTCCATCATCCGGCGGATGATGCGGTTTCTCCCCTCTTCAATGGCAATTTTGATTTGTCCCCTGCCGTCCGGCCGGTTTTGGAACGCCACCGCTGCGGCTTTGGCCAGCGGCGGCTCGCCGATGTCTATTCCCCGGATCAGCGCATCCGCCAGCTTCTGTGCATACGGCTTGTCCGTCGTCACCTGATAAATTTTTTGTATATGGTGCTTTGGATGGGTCACCTGATGGGCAAACGCCCCATCATCCGTCATTAAAAGCAGCCCTTCGCTATGAAAATCCAAACGGCCGACAGGAAAAAGGCGCCGCTTCTGCTGGGTAAAATAATCCCCTACACAGCGCCGTCCCCGCTCATCCTTCATCGTACAGGCAATGCCCCTGGGTTTATAAAACAGAAAATACGCCCTGCTATGATGCGGGGCGATTTTATGTCCGTCAACACTTACCATATCCTTGCCCGGCGTGACCACTGTACCCAGCAGCGTTACGGTCCGGCCGTTCACTTTTACCCTTCCCTCAGCGATGATTTCTTCACACTTCCGTCTGGAAGCGACACCGCAGTCCGCCATATACTTTTGCAGCCGCATCTAAGCCTCTCCTGCCTGATGAAAAGCGCATAACTCCCCACCATAAATTTAGTTTTATTATATCGGACAAGGCCCGATTGTCAAGGCAATAGGTTTGTGATCCATTGGCGAACGACCTTGTTCAGGCAGTGGGCAAAATCATACGCTTCTACATCCGCCGCCGCTACGATGGGCACAGAGCCTATCATTTCATCCTCTAAATATACCTGCATGCTGCCAATGATCTCTCCCTTTGCAATGGGTGCATACAGCGGGGATTGGTAGACGCATTTTGTCACGATCTGTTCCTGTTCTTTTTTTGTTAAAGTCTTGGACAGGCTCCCTTCCGTCATGCCCTCTACCTCCGTGGAAAGCCCTTCCAGCACCGGCGTTGTACCGGTGGACTGCGCATCCTTTATCAGATCCACCTGCTGGTAGTTTGCAAAGGCATCATCCAGCAATGCCGCGGCATCTCCCCACATATCCTTGGCGCCCAATACCACGACTGCCACGCGGATGCCGTTTCGTTCGGCTGCCCCCACATAGGTTTTCCCCGCACTTTTGGTATAGCCTGTTTTTACACCGATGGCGCCTTCATACTGCCATAAAAGCTTATTCTTATTCTGCCAGGAGCGTGTTTCCCCTGCCCCGTCCGGTTCAGCCGTATAGCTTTTGGTAGACACGATCTTTGCAAACGTATCGTTTTGCAAGGCCGCCGCGGCAATCAGTGCCATATCATGCGCTGTGGTATAGTGGTCATCATCCGGCAGGCCGTGTGGGTTGTTGAAATGCGTCCCTGTACAGCCCAGCGCTTGCGCCTTTTCGTTCATTTTTTCTACAAAGGCGTCAACGCTGCCCGCTACATCAATGGCAATGGCCGTTGCCGCATCGTTGCCGCTGCGCAGCATCAGCCCATACAGCAGATCCTCTAATGAATATTTTTCTCCTGCTTTGATATAGACGCTGCTTCCTTCTACGCCGGCCGCTTCGTTTGGGATCGTAACTACCTTTTGTATATCTGCATTTTCCAGCGCCACCAATGCCGTCATGATTTTTGTAATGCTGGCCGGCTCTGACTTTTCGTTTTCATTCTTTGCTCCTAAGATGCGCCCTGTATCTATATCGATCACACAGGCGCTATGAGAAGATACCTCCGGCAGTGCCTGCACAGCCGAAGCAGGCATCCAAAACGCCAATACTGCCATCCATATCGCTAGTTTCCTTTTCATCTCTACCCCCCTGTGCACATCCCCGCGTTTGCTTTCGATATATTTCCAGTATATGCGCGCTTTTTTTGCGCACTACAAGAAAATAATAGCAAAAGAAAAAGAGCGATGTACAATCCATCGCTCCTCCTTGCTGCGCCCGGCGGATCATTCCGATTCTTTTTTGGTCACGGAAACCGTTTGTTTATAGGTGATGTCTTCGTCACCGCAGGGGCTTTGCTCCACCGTTTCTGTGCAGCATTCTTCTGTTGTTTGTCCTTGCTTTTGTCCTTTTCCCTTGCAGCCAAAGTGTTTGATCAAGCCAATAAGCTGCGGGATCGCTTCGCTTACCCGTTCCATGGTGTGGTTGGATTCTACCGGCATCAGGCGCACTGTTTCATCCTCGACCACCACAAAGGCGACCGGGGAAATGCAGATGCCTGCGCCGCTGCCCCCGGCAAAGGGGTTTTCAGTGGCGTCCTTGTTGCTTTCCCTGATGCTGCCGCCCTTACCGTATTCCCCGCCGCCCGCTACAAATCCGAAGCTGACTTTGGAAATCGGTAAAATCACGTTGCCCTGCCGCGTCTGGACCGGATCGCCGATGATGGTATTGACATCCACCATCTGTTTGATCTGTTCCATCGCTGTTGTCATCATACTCTCAATGGGATGCATTTCGTTTTTCCCTCCAATGGTTGATCGGTATCAAAAGCCCTGCACCAATAATATGGACGAGAGGAACGCTTGCTATACATGAAATCCGTACCGCCAGGCACTCTGTTTCAAAGCAAGGCTCGCATACGAAGGCCCGTGCAAAATCACCCGGGCGCACATTATGCATAAACCCTGCAATCAGGGCACGAGCCATTCCATTTGCAGCACCACAAGCCAAGGCGGTTTGTGCCGCGTCGCCGGTGCCCAGCTTTATTCGTACTGCCAGATCATAAAAGGTCGTTTTTTCCAATAAATACTGTACCGAGCGCCAAATCGTCCTCGCTTTGATTCTCGCATCGTTCTTCCGCTCTTTCGGCGTCCAGGCCAGCCAAGGGATATGCCATTGCATCTCTTTGCGCAAACCCGGCAGCCCCAAAGACAACGCCCCCTCCGTGCCATAAAGGTCCGCTTCCGCTTCTGTCTCTATTTGGATGGGAAGCGTCAAGACAAACCCCACCGTAAAGGCCAACAAAAAAAGCATACCAACCACCTCAATTTGCGGTTAGTATGCCCTGTTTTTTTGGTTTTACGCCGTTATAACGGCATCTCATCGTGCTCCTTTTCCGTTTCTGGCAGCGGCGGCAGATCCGAAAGCGTGCTCAGCCCAAAATGCCTCATAAATTCGTCCGTCGTCCCATACATCATCGGCCGGCCTATCGCTTCTTTTCTGCCGACAGGCTCTATCAAGCGGCGCTGTAGCAGCGTTCTCAAGGAATAATCCGCCGAGACACCTTTGATGCCTTCAATTTCACTGCGCGTTACAGGCTGTTTATACGCGACGATGGAAAGCGTTTCCAGCACCGATCTGGATAAAGTCCGTGCAGACAGCGGCTTTAAGGCCCTCTGTACCTGCTCAGCATATTGCCGGCTCGTGCGAAACTGCACTCTGTCTTCTATGCGGATGATCTCGATGCCGCGCTGCTCTGCCAAATATTGCTGTGCGATTTGGTCGATCAAGCGATCACATTCCAGCACAGTCATTTCCAATGCCCTTGCCAAATCTTCCATCTGCACTGCCTCTCCTGCGACAAATAAAATCGCTTCCAGCGCGCCTCTGGCCTGCGCATCCTTCATGCCTTTTCCTCTTTCCCTTTTTGCTTATACACGATTTCGATGGCGCCGTATCTTTGATTTTGGCTGGCCCCTGCCTCGCCGGCAGAAATCAATTCCAAAAGCGCTAAAAAGGTTGCAATGATTTCGTTGCGCGATGCATGCTGTGCAAACAGTTCATCAAACCGCATACAGCCCCTTTTGGACAATAGGGACCGGACATGTACAATTTGCTGGCGAACCGTATGCGGCTCTGCACGGATCACATTGATACGCGCCGGCCTATGCTCCGTCTCCTTTTTTTGTAAAAGCAGTTCTTGCAAGGCATCAAACAGCGATGCCACGCTTATGCCTTCCAGGTTCAGCGGGTCATCCTGAAAGGCGTATTCCTCCGGCAGCTTATAGTAGCTTTGGGCGGCGTCCTCCTCCATTTGATGCAGCCTATCCGAAACCTGCTTGATTTTTTTATACTCTTCCAGCTGTAAGATCAGCAATGCCTCCGGGTCTTCCTCTTCCTCCACCTTTTCCGGCTTTGGCAAAAGGCTCCGCGATTTGATATTCAAAAGCGTTGCGGCCATTGTTAAAAACTCCGTGGCCTGCTCCATATCCAGCTGCTCCATTTGTTCCAAATATGCCAGATATTGGTCTGTGATCTCTGACACAAAAATGTCTTTAATGTCCACCTGGGCCTTTGCAATCAGATGCAGCAAAAGATCCAACGGTCCCTCAAAGGACTCCAGCTTTACCGCATAGGCCATCGTTACAAGATCCAGGCCGTCAGAAGATTGACGAAATCCAGCACATAGCCGGAAAGCGCTTGGATCAGTCCCTGCGTAACGGGCAGATACAGCAGCGCAAACAGGATGATGAATCCATAGCGGTTGAAAAAGCTTTCAAACTGCCATAGCTTGCTGACATTTACTTTCCCGATCAAAAGGTTGCGCACGACCTTATAACCATCCAGCGGCGGGATGGGCAGCAGGTTAAAGACCATCAAGTTGATGTTGATGATGATAGTGTACTGCAGCATAATACGGATTACCGAGCCAAAAGCCAGTACCTGGAATTTGAGCAGCAGATAATAAATCAGCGCGCATACCACCGCAACGATGAAATTCATCGTTACGCCGGCTAGGGATACCAAAATCTCTCCCTTTCGCCTATCCTTATAGTTGTTGGGATTGATCATGACCGGTTTGCCGTAGCCAAAGCGAAACAGCAGCAGCATAATAAACCCAAACGGGTCGATATGCGCAAAGGGGGAAATCGTAACCCGGCCCTGATTTTTGGGCGTCGGGTCGCCCAGCTTATACGAAACATAAGCATGCGCAAATTCATGAAATGTCAAGCCTATGATGATGCCGGGCAACGTCAAAAGCATCGCGTACAAAAACGAGCCCGGATCTGAAAACAATTGGTTAATCCCCATATTTTTCTCCTAACCATGCCGGCACTTGCTCAAAGCGCGTCATATCCTCCAGTGTTTGGCCCTTTACGATGATGCCATGTTGTCCATTTTCTACCATCACAACAGTGGGAATGGGCAGCTTGTTATAATTGGACGCCATCGCATAACAATAGGCGCCGGTGGAGAACATTGCCAGAATGTCCCCCTTTTGCGCCTTTGGCAGGAACGCCTCCTTCATCAAAATATCGCCGCTTTCACAGCAGCGCCCAGCCACGCGCACCTTTTCCTCTGCTGCATCGTTCATGCGGCTGGCCAAGACGCCTTCATATTCTGCCTGGTACATAGATACGCGGATATTATCCGTCATGCCGCCATCTACCGAAATATAGGTGCGCACGCCAGGGATTTCCTTGCGCAGCGCCACTGTATACAGTGTAATGCCTGCCTCCCCCACAATGCGGCGTCCCGGTTCAATGCCAATGACGGGCAGGGCTCTGCCGGACGTTTTATAAATCTCCTCCAACCCTGCCTTCGCTTCTTTCAAGTATTCTGCAATGGGGAGCGGCCTTTCATTCTCCGTATACATGATGCCGAAGCCGCCGCCAAGGTTGATTTCTTTCACCGTCACACCAAGCTCAGCTTCCGCCTTGATGGCGAACGCCGCCAAATTGCGTCCTGCGGGCCGATAGGGCGCATCATCCAGGATCTGCGAACCGATATGCCCATGAATGCCGCGAAAATCAAGATTTGGACAGGCTAGGATCCTTCGGATTGCTTCCAAAGCCATGCCATTGTCAATGCCCAGGCCGAATTTGCAATCCTCTATGCCCGTTTGGATATATTCATGGGTATGGGCCTCTACCCCCGGCGTCACACGCACCAGCACCGGTACTCGTTTTCCCTTTTCTGCCGCGATTGCCTGGATATCCGCGATCTCCTCAAAGCTATCCATATTGATCGTGCAGCCATGCTCTATGGCCATGCTCAGTTCAGGATACAGCTTGACATTGCCGTGCAGGGCAATGCGCTCTCCCGGCATGCCGGATTCCAACGCCATTTTCAATTCCCCGGCAGATACCACATCTAAATGCAGTCCGTTCTTTTTTGCCATCTTATAAACAGCTTTGGAACAAAACGCCTTGCTGGCATAAAACACCTTATAAGAATCAAACTGCTCTTTCATGGCGCAGACACATTCTTTCATCTGCGCATCGATTCGCGCAGCATCCATCACATACAGAGGGGTTCCATACAGTTTGGCCAGCTCTGCCATGTCGCAGCCGCCGAACACAAGATGGCCCCTTTCATTGATTTCATATACTCTTTTGGGCATGAAAGCGCACCTCAAATATCGGATTTATAATGGTTAAGTGTATCATGCCCAAGAAAAGATTGTCAATGAATTTGAGTTATGTTTAGTGAATCCACCATTTCGCAATACGCCGCACACATTCCATCAAATTCAGCTGTGTAATATCCCCCGCGCTAACGGCAGGCGTCCGGCAAAGCTCTGCACCGTTTTGTTTGATGATGACCTCCCCAATCTGCTGTTCTTTCTGAATCGGCGCCTGCAGGCCCTCTTGTAGCACGAGTTCCTTTTCCAGTGTCTTTTCCTCGCCCTTATTCATAACAAGGCGGACTTCCTCGCCCGCAACCACATCAATGGTATGCGGAGAGCCTCCCTCCACTTGCAGCTCTTTTTTCAGCGTTTCTCCCTTTCTGACCACAACCTTAGAGGTATAGTTTGCAAATCCATAATCCAGCATCGTCTTAGCATCGTCAAATCTTCCGGAGCTGTCCGTGCTGCCCAATGCCACAGCAATGAGCCGCATATCCCCTTTTTTGGCCGTCGCTGCGACTCCATAGCGCGCCTGGGCAGAGGACCCCGTAGCCAGGCCGTCGCAATTCCCATAAAAGCGTACCATTCGGTTGGCATTTACCAGCTCTGTCACGCGCCCTGTTCCATGCGTAAGGCTGTCCTGATATATGCTGGTATAGGAAAAAACATTGCGGTATTCACATAGGGCTCTGGCCATCAACGCTAGATCCTTCGCCGTTGTCACAGTTTCGTCCTTCAGCCCAACAGCATCGGTAAAGGTCGTGTTGGTGCATCCCAGTTCCTTGGCCCGTTCATTCATCTTTTGCACCATGATCTCTTCCGAGCCAAACAGTTTTTCCGCAAAGGCAATGGCCGCATCATTTGCGCTTGCTATGCACAGGCCTTTCAAAAGCTCCTCCGTCTTGTAAGAGGCATTGGCTTCCAAAAAAGCCTGGGTGCCTCCCATGGACGCAGCAGTTTGGGAAACAGTGATCTGTTCATCCAAGGTCAGCTTGCCATCGTCTATGGCCTCAAAGACAAGCAGCATTGTCATGACCTTGGCACAGCCTGCTGCCGGCATCTGCTCTTCCGCATTGTTTTCAAACAATATGTTCCCCGTGCCCTGCTCCATCAAAACGGTACTGCTGCTCTTTGTTTCCATGACAGAGGTTTCCGTCATAGCATATCCGCACCCAAAGGCCAGCATACAGAATGTGAGGCAGACAGCCATTGCTTTCCGCATAAAAATCCCCCCATTTCTTTCAATGGAGGGTATGCTAAAAAATCCTCTTTTATGCCTGTTTAGGCCCGTTTTGTTTCACATAAAAATGCATCGATCAGCGCAGCAAACCGATCCTTTACCCTAAGGGCCGTTTCTGTTACCTCAATATGCGATAACGGCTGATCCAGTATCCCGGCCGCCATATTGGTGATGCAGCTGACCCCGCAGACCCGAAAGCCGCAATGCCGCCCAACGATGGCTTCCGGCACAGTGCTCATCCCTGCGGCGTCTGCACCTATGGCCCGTCCGAAGCGAATCTCTGCCGGTGTTTCAAACTGCGGGCCTGTATACATCATATATACCCCCCGTTTCAGATCCACGCCGGTTTTTTCCGCCGCACGCAGCATGCATTGCTTCAATCCCTTATCGTATGCCATCGACATATCAGGAAACCTCAGTCCCTGTTCTTCTACATTTTCTCCGATCAGCGGTGAATACCCGGAAAAATTGATATGGTCATCAATCAGCATCAAATCGCCTGGCACAAAGGACAGGTTGATGCCCCCGGATGCATTGGTCAGGCACAGGATCTCTGCACCCAGCTCTCTAAGCACGCGAATCGGCAGGGTGATCTGCTGCTGCGTGTAGCCTTCGTAATAATGATACCGGCCCTGCATGATCGCTACCGGCACATCAAACAAAGTCCCAAAAATCAGCCTTGCTTTGTGTTCCTTCACCGTGGAGATCGGGAATCCCGGGATCTCCTCATAAGGAATCACCTGCGCCTGCTGCATCCGTTCAGCATAATCGCCCAGCCCGGAGCCTAGTACC
>OFMJ01001355.1_pt1 | contig 18574 bp, 35 predicted proteins | sample 1541801 | NCBI WGS metagenome assembly OFMJ01 (sample SAMN04209234, study PRJEB22552) | human gut metagenome | biome: gut; material: feces | host: Homo sapiens | place: USA: Oklahoma
TGGAAGTATATGTGATTCAAAAAAGAGGATATAACAGCTCAAGCAGTAGCGATGAGTTCTTTGAAAGAACAAATAACTTGAAAGATTCAAGAGGAAGAAGGAGTTATAAACGAGGTTGGCTACATACACAAGATGATTATATTCTTGTTGTTGATGCTGCGCTACGTGACAGAGAGTTTGAAGACACATTTCAAGAATTTATGAAGTGGATTTGTCGACTATCAAAAAGAGTCTTTGTAAATGATGCGAATGTGAAAATTAAAGGATTTGACAAGCAATATGTTATAGATAATCCAGATTCATTTTATAATATGAGTGATTTAAGAAAGGATAATTGGTGTGATTATTTAATGTGGAAACACAACAGAGATGATGATGGAAATTTGTTAAGTGGGAAACCGGTAAATAGAAATGAGTAATTTTATGGAGGTAATTAATTATGGCTAGTGAAGATATAACTTTTTGCATGTCAGATTGCAATAATATGAAGTGTTTTAGAAATAAGAAACATATTAAATATCCTGAGTTCCCACATAGTTTTGCGTTTTTGGAAAATACGAAAGATTGTATGAAGGTGGTAAAAAATGAGAAGTCCAAAAGTAAAAAATAAATATAATCTCACAATGAAAAAGATTAATAAACTCAAAGTTGGTGATGAATCTAAAATTAAAGAACCACTATTTTGGAGGAATAATGTAATAAATGCATGGTGTATAAATAGAATTATCGGGACAGATGATGATGTAAAATATGGAACAGATAACGATATTTGGATTGGCATTTATGATAAACCATATTATAACAGAAGAGTTCATGTTCGCTGTAGTTGCTATGGGGGAATGTGTTCTTATAAATTTGATAAGTTTTATCAATATAAAGATATTGAAAACGAATTAGATTTAAAAACTCAGGAAGCGTTGTTGAGAACAGTAAACTATTTGATTGATGAAGGAATTTTGGTGATGGAAAATGGACGAGAAGAAAGTTAAAGAAGCAATATATTGCATGAAATCATTTGCAGACGATACAGTGTGCGAAGAGTGCGCTAACTATGATAGATGTGACCATACAATGGTTGCCAATAATGCCAGAACTGCAATCGAAGCACTGGAAAAGCAGTTAGCGATGAAAGTGGATGTTTGGGCTAATGGAATCAAATATTGTCCGTATTGCGGAGAACTATTGGAGGAATAGAGAATGAACGTACTAGAGAAGATTTTGGAAGAGTTAGAAGAACGTGGCAATATCCAATTTTCATCATATACAAAACCGTTAATTGCAGTTGAGGATGTTCTGGAAATCATCCGTTCCCACATGGACGAACGAGAAGTGTTCAAATTTGATTTTAACAGAGTAAAATCGTTTGATTGCCAATGCGGAAGACATTATGTGAATACTTATGATGGTGGATGGATTCCGGTGGATGAGAGGTTGCCGGAAGAGGGAGAAAAAATACTTTATGATATGCAATTAGTAACTCTCGAAGACGGCGAAGTGTGTTTGGGCGTGTATCGTAATCAAGAAAACGAATGGTGGACTAGAAGACAACAAGGAGAAGAATGGTATACAAATAAGCATGATGTTGTAGCATGGCAGCCACTTCCAGAATCATATAAAAAGCACAGACAATAGCCTGTGCAGAACAAAAATAAAGGTGATTCCTAGATACCATTATTTTTGATTACATAAATGATTATAACATACATCTTAGTTCTTATCAACAGGGGATGTGAGGTAAATGTTATGAAAGAAGAATTTTAAAGGAGAAATAACATATGAAAGTTTTAGTTGTAGTAGATATGCAGAATGACTTCGTTGCTGGAAGTCTTGGAACAAAAGAAGCCAGAGAAATTGTTCCGAGTGTAAAGAAAAAAATTGAAAAGTATTTTAATAATGGCGAAGAAATTATTTTTACAAGAGATACTCATTATTCTAATTATTTAGACACTCAAGAAGGAAAGAATTTACCAGTTGAACATTGTATTCATGGCACGATGGGATGGAATGTTTTAGAAGGACTAGAAACTCCTAATTGCCATTATGTAGATAAAAATACATTTGGTTGGGATCAATGGAAGGAGACGTTAGGAAAGTTTAATTTTGATGAAGTAGAATTAATTGGAGTGTGTACTGATATTTGTGTGGTATCAAATGCGTTATTAATCAAGGCTTTATTTCCAGAAACTAAAATCACAGTTGATGCATCGTGTTGTGCAGGTGTCACTCCTGAAAAGCATAACGCAGCATTAGAAGTAATGAAATCTTGTCAAATTAATGTGATTGGAGAGGAATCTTATGATTAAAATTAACGGAGAGGTGTTAAATACAAAGAAGTTTCCAGATGGGACTCTCTTGCTTAAAGAGGATGTTCCTTATGATTTTAAAAAATATAGAGAAACAACTATTACATGGATGTTCGAAAATAATGAGGAATTGGTAACATTAATCTTTATTGTCAAACATCTTAAGTCTCATGGTATTACAAATTTATACCTAAACATGCCATATATTCCAAATAGTCGTCAAGATCGTGTTAAAACAACAGAGGATGTATTTACATTAAAGTATTTTGCAGAAGTTATCAATTGGCTGAATTTTGATTCTGTAACAGTATTAGATCCGCATTCATCTGTAAGCGAAGCTCTTATTGATAAAATCGTAATTAAACACCCAGGCAGGTATGTGTGGGAAGCAATTGAAAGCAAATACATCGGCGGTACAAATAATCTTACAATGTTCTATCCGGATGAAGGAGCTATGAAACGTTATTCTACAATGTTTGATCTTCCATATGCTTTTGGTATTAAAAAACGTGACTGGAAAACAGGTGAAATTAAAGGATTAGATGTTTCAGGTATGACAGACTTAATCAAAGACAGAAAGATTTTAATTGTAGACGATATTTCAAGTCGTGGCGGAACATTTTATCATTCAGCTATTAAGTTGAAGGAATTGGGTGCAAAGGAGATTTATCTATATGTGTCTCATTGTGAAAATACAATCCTCGAAGGAGAATTATTAAGTAGTGGATTAATCGACAGAGTGTTCACAACAAATAGTATTTTTACTAAAAAACATGAGAAAGTAGGGGTATTTGAATATGAAGAGTAAAACGAATCCTATGTTATTAATTGATTTTTATAAAGCAGTTCATGCTGAAATGCTACCTAAAAATATTACAAAATCAGTTTCTTATTTTACACCTAGAATGAGTCGTGTAAAGCGGTGGGGCAAGGTAGTAATGTTTGGATTGCAGGGGTTCATTAAAACATATCTGATTGATTATTTTAATGAAGAATTCTTTGATAAGCCTTTTGAAGAAATTATTTATGAATATAAAAGAATCATGGATGCATCACTTGGAAAAGATACATATAAAATTGACAAAATTGAGAACCTACATAAATTAGGATATTTACCAATTGAAATTGTAGCATTGCCAGAAGGTACAATTGTTCCGATGCATGTTCCGATGTTTGGTATTACTAATACACATAAAGATTTTGCATGGCTTCCACAGGCACTCGAAAGTCTAGTTTCAGCAGAAATGTGGCATCCAATGTTAGCTGCGACAGTTGGAAAGACATATCGTGACATTGTTAATTATTATTACGATTTAACATGTGATGATAGTATTCCAAAATCGAAAGCTCTTGGTGCATTTGATTTCAGAGGAGAAGAGTGTTTAGAATCAGCGGTAAAAGCAGGAGCTGGGTGGTGCTTATCATTTTTAAATACAGCGACCGTTCCAACTATTCCTTATCTTGAGAAGAATTATTTTTGTGATTGTACAAAAGAAGATGTAGCATATGGAAGTCCAAGTACAGAACATTCGGTTATGTGTAGTAATTATGCAATTGATGGAGATGAAATTACATTACTTAGAAGATTACTTACAGAAATTTATCCAAACACAAGTTTCTCTGCTGTTCTTGATTCATATGATTATTGGAATGTTATCAATAATATTCTTCCACAATTAAAAACTGAGATTATGAATCATAATGGCTGTATGTTAATGCGCGGAGATTCTGGAGATTGCGTAGAAGTTGTAACAAAAACGGTATTTAAATTATGGGATGAATTCGGAGGAACAATCAATAGCAAAGGCTACAAAGTATTAGATCCTCATGTAAAAGCAATTTACGGCGATTCAATTACAGTACAGAGGTGCGAAGAAATTTACAAAATTCTTATGGAAAACGGATTTTCATGCTCTAATGTGGCATTGGGGGTTGGTTCGTTTTCGTTTCAGTGTATTGAAGAAGACGGATTTTTAAAACCATTTACAAGAGATACTTTCAGTTCATGTATTAAAGCAACATATTGTGAAATTGACGACAAGCCATTCCCAATTTTTAAAAATCCAAAAGATGGAGGATTTAAGAAATCCCAAAAAGGATGTTGTAGAGTATATACCCGATGCGATGGAAGCATTTATTATGAGGACGAGCTTACATGGGAACAGGCTACTGATTATGAAAAACGCGGGAATATGTTAATTCCGGTATTTAAAGACGGAGAGTTATTAAAAGAACAATCGTTAAAAGAAATCAGAGACAGACTACATGGAGGTGAATTTTAATGCCTATAAAAATTATCAATGGAGATTTGTTCCAATCAGATGCTCGAATCATCGCGCACCAGGTAAACTGTCAAAAGAAAATGGGATCAGGAGTTGCACTTCAGATTAAGAAGAAATATCCAAATGTATATAATGAGTACATAAAAGTATGTTCAGAAGAAATGATTGGAAAAATTCAAGTTGTTCCTATTAATAGCAGATGGAATGGTTATGACACTGGTAGCATTATAATTCCTCAGAGCGAACGATTTATATGTAACATGTTCGCCCAAAACAATTATGGATATGATGGTAAACAGTACACAAATATTAATGCATTAAGGAAATGCATGCAATCATTGAGGACTTTGACATTCCTAAAGAATGGTCATTATGGAAATAAAATTGCAATGCCATATAAAATTGGATGCTGTCGTGGCGGCGCAAATTGGGATGAGGTTTATAAAATGATTGAAGAAATTTTTTCAAACTGTGATGTGGAATTATGGAGATTATGAAAAGAGAGGCGAGATTGAAATGAATTTTAATGCAAATGAAATTAAAACTGAAATTATTGAATGGATCCAGAAGTTCTTTAAAGAGAACGGGCGTGGTTGTAAAGCAGTTGTTGGTATTTCAGGAGGAAAGGATTCTACGATTGTTGCTGCACTCTGCATTGAAGCTCTAGGAAAAGAAAGAGTACTTGGAGTCCTAATGCCAAACGGTAAACAAAAAGATATCGATGTTGTAAAGAAGGTGGTTAGTCATCTCGGAATTGAAAGTATTGAAGTAAATATTTTTAATGCAGTGCGTGATATTAAGCATGAAGTGAAGTCCGAATTAAATGATCACTGGAGCAAACAGTCTTCTATCAATCTACCAGCGCGAGTTAGAATGGCTACATTATATGCCGTGTCTCAGACTGTAAATGGAAGAGTCGCGAATACATGTAATTTATCTGAAGATTGGATTGGATATAGTACGAGATGGGGAGATAGTGTTGGTGATTTCAGCCCATTGTCTAATCTGACTGTTACAGAAGTTAAAGAAGTCGGATATGCACTTGGTCTTCCGAAAGAGTTAATTGAGAAAATTCCATCAGATGGTCTTTGTGATAAAACAGATGAAGATAATTTAGGATTTACATATGAAGTTCTCGACAAATATATCAGAACAGGTGTAATTAAAGATAAACAATTAAAGAAGAAAATTGACCAGATGCACGAAAAGAATTTATTTAAATTACAAATGATGCCGTCATTTAGCTTTAGATATGAGGAGAGATAAATAAATGGAAAGAGTTATAAGAAAATTAACTACGGAAAATGGTATGGATATTACTGATGTATCGAGTTTTGAAACAGAAGATTATGTTGGAATATGGGATGAAATAGATGATAAATATGTGTTACTCAGGAAATCGGGTTTCCTTTTATCATTACAATATATTTGTAATCCTGAAAATATTGAAAAATTAGATGAGGCAGTACACGAATTATGCGATCAGCATATTTTAAATGTAGGTAGACGTGAAAAATATAGTATTAAATTCGAATAGGAGAGGTGCTTTGCAGAAAAGTTCCTAAATAGTGTTCGTAAGTTTAAAATATGAAACCGTGATTTCAAAAGGAGAGAAATATGTTTTTAGTCGAAAATAAATTCGAAATTGGAGAAGAGTGTTATGCGACATATAGAAAAGCTATTCATCACACATGTCCGGTTTGCAATGGCAAAGGCAGATATCAATATAATGGATTTGACCTAAAATGTAATAACTGTAATGGAACCGGAAGTACTCACCACAATAAAAAATACGAGATCGCTATTTGCAGGGTGAAAGTTAAATTGATTAGAGTATCGAGACAAGGCGAACAGAATATGATTACTTACAAATTAAAAATGTTAGATTCGTGTTCTAATAATGTAAATAGTCGCAGAGAAGAAAACTTATTTAAGACTTATGAAGATGCTATGAAGTCTATGGAGGTGAACTAATATAGAAGAAATTATTTTAAGAAAAAAGTATCCAGATTTTATCGACAATGAATATTTATGTGGGATTACAAAATTCTTAGATGATGATATTCGAAATAATTATGGCGAGTTCAATTCATATTTCAGATGTTATATATATGATTGTAGAAGTTGGCACAACGATTGTTTTGCTATTCGTATGCCTGGATCAACAATTGGGTGTATTAAGTTTGGTGATGAAAATATAATCAAAGAATGTCGTATCTATGATGACGTAATATCTAAGAGTAGATGTTTTTCCGAAGATATAAATGAGCGGCTGAAGCGATTTGTTGGAAGTGTATTAAAATTCCCAGAAGAATAGAGGTAAAGAATTGAATTATTATATTAGTGACTTACATTTATTTCATAAGAATGTGACGAATGAAGGTTCTAATTTTGACAATAGACCATTTGATACATTGGAAGAAATGCATAAAGTGATTAAGGAAAATTGGAATTCGAAAATTACTAATGCAGATCATGTCTATATTTTAGGAGATTTGGCATGGAAAGAAAATGAAGATGCGATTGAATTAGTGAGTACATTACGAGGTAATAAACATCTTATTCTTGGGAATCATGATAAAGCAACAGATCAAAGGTATAAACAGTTATTTGTAGAAATAGCAAATTATAAAGAAGCGAAAGATATGATTGACGGGAAAGAGTATCATGTCGTAATGTCTCACTTTCCATTGGCTTTTTGGAATCATCAGCACCATTACAGAAGAGATGGGAAAGAGCATAAAGTGTGGTCTGTTCACTTATATGGACACGTACATAATTCTATGGAAGAAGATTATTATCAAGAGTATATCAAGAAACTAAACAGCGAATATGAAATTAAGTGTGTAGCAAAAAATGTAGGGTGTATGTTGTGGAATTATACACCAGTAACATTGAAAGAAATTTTAGACAGTAAAGGAGAATAATTTTATGAGAGCAATGATTAGTCAACCAATGGCAGAGAAAACAGACGAAGAAATTGTAAATACAAGAGAAAAGGCGGTTGAATATCTAAGAGATAGAGGATATGAAGTTGTGAATACTTTGTTTACAGACGAATGGTATTCGAAAGATAAAATGGAGGAGAGAGAAGTTGTACAAATTCCATTGTGTTTTCTCGCAAAATCTTTAGAGAATATGAGTTTGTGCCATGCGGTATATTTTTGCAAGGGTTGGGAAAATGCCAGAGGCTGTCGTATTGAGCATGATGCAGCAGTTGCTTACGGATTAGATATTATCTACGAGGAGTAAAATTCATGAGTGGTTTTGAAATACGTGGAATTCAAAATGTAAGTTTTGTAGATCTTAAAACTGGAAAGAAGATAAATATAGAAAATGCAGAAGTATCGACATTGAGCGAAAGCAAGGATGTTAACGGGCATAAACATACTGGTAAGCTGGATATTTCTAAAACAGCACATTTTACATGTGAACTTACATATTTAAATAGGAAAGAACTCTTTCAGGCATTATATGGAGTCACAAATAATTACAGAAGATTGCATGGTGGACATGCATTGAGAGAGACAACTAGAAGAAGATACATAATGAAACATAAAGGGTAAGTGAATAAAAGGAGAGAAGAGAATATGGAATTTAAAGAATTTAGAAATATGATTTCTGATCATTTTAAAACAATGACAAAAGACGCTGAATGGTTGTTTGAAGTTGGTGTGGATAAGGATGAAATGTGGAATGTATATCTTGATAGTTTTCCGGCGGGAACAAATGAGATTTATAGGAAAAGAAGAGAATATGATTGTAGTTGTTGTAGACAGTTTATCAAGCAAATCGGTAATGCTGTAGTAATTAAAGACAATAAACTAGAGACAATCTGGGATTTAGATATTCATGATGATAAATTTGAACCTGTTGCAAAGGCTATGTCTGATTTTGTAAGAAGACGCTGTGTAACAGATGTGTATGTAAGCAAATTTAAAAAGATTGGAACAGAGTATAATTATGAACAGTATGAAGACGGAACAATGAAAAAGTGGGAACATTTTCAAATTATTTTAGAGGATAAATTTGTAGACAAAACCGCTCGTTCAATTGGAGATATTAAGGGTGGATTTAGAGACACGAAAAATGTATTTAAAAGATCACTTGATGAAATTTCTATGGATGCACTAGATACAGTTCTTGAGCTTATCAATTCCAACACTCTATACAAAGGAGAAGAGTGGAAAACTATCCTGATGGAGTTTAAGAGATATAAGAAGGAATATGAAAAGTTATGTTCTGATGATGTTCGTGATTTATATGCATGGGAGAATTCTGTAAAAGCAGGTATTGCAATTGGTCGAATCAGAAATCATAGTATTGGAACACTTCTTGTGAATGTAAGCGATGACATGGATCTTGATACGGCGGTAAAAAAATATGAACAGATTGTAGCACCAGCAAACTATAAAAGACCTAAAGCAATTTTTACGAAAAAAATGTTGGAAGATGCAAAGAAAACAATTTCTGAATTAGGATATATGGATTCTCTCAATAGAAGATTTGCAACTCTGGATGATATTACGGTGAATAATGTATTGTTTTCAAATAAAGATGTATCGAAACATATTCTGGAATCGTCTGATATTTTTGGAGAATTAGAAAAACAAGTTGCAGTTAATCCAAGGAAATTTTCAAGAATAGAAGAAATTTCTGCAAATGATTTTATTAATAATGTATTGCCGACAGCGAAAGAAGTAGAGGTGTTAGTAGAGAATAAGCATGCAAATAATTTTGTTTCTTTAATTGCTCCTTGTAATAAGGACTCTAAATCAATGTTTAAATGGAATAATGGATTGAGTTGGGCTTATTCAGGGAATATCACGGATTCTGGTATGAAGCAGAATGTAAAAGCTGCAGGTGGAAATGTAGATGGCGTTCTTAGATTCTCTATCCAATGGAATGAAGATGGAAGAGATAACTGTGACTTGGACGCACACTGTATTGAACCAAATGGAAATGAAATTTACTTTAGTAATTGTAGAAAACCATCTTTATCATCTATGACTGGACAGCTTGACGTAGATATTATTCATCCAGACGGAAAGATTGCCGTGGAGAATATTACATGGTCAGATAAATCAAAAATGCAACCTGGTGTTTATAAATTTTTTGTGAATCAGTATTCAGGAAGTGCACGAAATGGATTTAGGGCAGAAATCGAATTTAATGGAGAGATTCATTCTTTTGATTGTAACAGTTCGATGAGAGTTGGACAAGATGTTTATGTTGCAGAGGTGACTTTGGATGCTAATGGCGGGTTCACAATTAGAGAAAATATTTCTGGAAATTCTAAGATTACAAGTAAAACAGTTTGGGGAGTTACAACAAATGAATTTACACCGGTATCGTTGATTTGTTATAGTCCAAATTATTTTGATGAGCAGAATGGCATTGGTCATAGACATTTATTCTTTATGCTGAATGGATGTAAAAATGACGAAGAACCAAATGGATACTATAATGAATTCTTAAAGAGTGAATTAGAAAAGCATAAAAGAGTATTTGAAGCTCTTGGATCAAAATGTCATGTAGAAGATTCTGAAGATCAGCTTTCCGGAATTGGTTTTAGTATGACAAAAAGAGCAGAATTGGTTGTAAAAATAAAAGGCGCAACAGAGAGAATTTTAAAAATTAAGTTTTAATTAAGAAGGAGAATATTGATATGAGTACGAACATGTTTGAAATTGCTGCTAGAAACAAATTTAGATTTCCATTTAAAGGTATGATTTCTACTGAAGATCTATGGGATTTAAGTGTAGAGAATCTTGACAATGTATTTAAGACGCTTAACTCTGAGATGAAGAAAACAAAAGAAGAAAGTCTCTTGAGTACAAAAAGTAAGGACGATGAGGTACTTGAACTAAAAATTGAAATTGTTAAACATATTGTTATGGTAAAACAGGAAGAAAAAGAAGCAAGAGAAAAGAAGTTCTTAAATAGAGAGCGTAATCAGAAAATTATGTCTATTATTGCTGCTAAGCAGGATGAACAGTTACATAACATGTCAGTAGAAGAATTGCAGAAATTGCTTGTAGAATAAATGAAAAGACACACATCTCCGCGACCAAACTTTGATGTGTGTCTGTAAACACAAATACATTGAACAATTTGGAATTCAATGCAACTACTATATTACATATCTTTTTATGCTAAGTCAAGCATTGGTTTCCAAATTTAGAAAATTAAATATAGGTGGGGGTGATAATTATCGGAGACTATAAACCGATTTGTTTTACTTATTATGATCCAAATTATTATCAAGGAATGGCAGATTATTATTCACATGAGAAATACCGCGTTTTTGTTTATAAATGTAATAATTGTAACAATTGTGATGCTTATAAAAGAAAACGCTGTGTGATGTTAAATAAATCAGGATACAAGTGTCCACATTGTGAAATTGAAAATAACGAGAGCTTTGACGGGAGTTTAATAAGAAAATATAGAGAAAAATATGGTGATATAGAAGATGCTTTAAAACCACTAGATTTTGTATGTAGAATCGCAGATTGTGTTTATATTGGAATTCCATATTATGTATGTAAAAACACAACTTATTATAATAACTTTGTGGGTGAAAGGATAATTAAAGAAACATTTTTTACACCAGAATTTATTGTTGAACTTATTAAAGATACATCATGTGAATTCCTTGATGGAGATATTGCATCATATCGGGATAAATTAGTTATAAAATTTTGTGATCAACTTAAAAGGTTTGTGCCAGATATGTATAAGAGTGTATATGAAATTTATCCGTGTATTGAATCAATAGTAGCGAAAGTCGATTATACAGGAGAGAAAGCGAAGTTAATATCTCTTCTTCCTGGAAAAGTCAAACTATCAACAGATACTTTTGAGTGGGACGGCAACGCGTTGCATGGAAAAGGCAAACAACTTTCGTATGATTGGAAACTAGGTGATGAAGAAGTATTCATCATCCCAAATGAAAATACAGTAGTAACAATTTGTGATAATTCGACAGTGACTGAAGAAACAGAATTTGAAGAATAAGAAGGGGAACAAGATGAAGTGTCATAAATGTGGAGATTCGGAAATAAAGGAAGAAGATAATTTTTGTGCTGCATGTGGAACAAAACTAAAAAAGACATGTAAATGCTGGGTATTAAAAAAAGACAACTACAATTGTGGAGAAAGTAGTTGTCCAGGATACAAAATATTAACGAAAAGGAGTATATCAAATGAAACACAAAGTTGGAGATAAAGTTAGAATTCGTCCTGATTTAAAATCTAATATCGAGTATGGTTGTGTCGAATCCGTAGACGAAATGTGTACCCTGCAAGGACAGATTATGAAAATCAGTGAAGTATGCACAGAGAATAAATATTATCTTATGGAAGAAGATCATGGGGATTTCTTATGGACGGACGAGATGTTTGAAGATGCAATGACAAATGGCGAATTGGTTCGATCTATGTCAGACGAGGAATTAGCTGATTGGTTAGTAGAGGTGTACAAGAACACGAAAACATTTGATGAGATATATGATTGGTTAAAAGAAGGATGGTGTGAAGGTGAATAAAGCAAAGAAAGTGTATGTGTATAGTGATGGGAAAATTAATGGAAGTATGGTGAGGGATTTTAGTCGTAATAAGAAATCATTACAAACTATTGATCCGTATATTTATCGCGGGAAATTGCGATTGCATGATATTTGTAGTTTAAATAATGGTTCATATTTTGTTTTTAATGGAGAGGACGGAAAACAATACTACATGACCGATAACGAGTTTAATAAATATCTTCGTTATAATAATGTTTTTATTGATGGAAATTTTGAATTTTTGCAGCAAGGATCAATTCAAAGTATTGGAGGAGTCAGAGATAATGTTTAAAAGAAATAAAAAACAAGCAAAACATTTATTTATTGCCCAAAATGCAATAATGAATTAATTAAAAATGGATTGTTCATAAAAGATGAAGATGGAGTGCTCAAATACGAATGTCCTGAATGTGGGAATACATCTTTTTGGGGTTTTAGTTTCCCAAGTCCTTATTTTAGAACTTGTAAAGATTGTATGCATATACATGATAATGATTTTGGTTCACCTTATTGTGAAAAAGAGGTAAACAAAAAATGTAGTCCAAATACACAAAAAATGTTTGATGTGCGATGATGTGAATATTGTGATACCGGACTTCCTTTTGCATATGGAAGAACAAACTCTCAAGGAATCTCTATTCAATATCCAAATGAATTAACTGCTTATGCGTATGACAAAAATATAGCTACTGTGAAAATTAAATATTGTCCTATGTGTGGCAAGAAATTGAAGGAGGGATAAAACAAATAATGGATAAGTTATCAAATGAAAACTGGATTTCAATTTCAAATTGATTGGGGGAGATAGAAATGAAACCGAAACTTGGCAGAAAAGTATACTGCATTTATGAAACAGGAATTATGGTTGATCGTGTTGGCTATATCGGGAAAGATAGTTTTATAGTTGAAGGTTATGGATTATCGACAGAGCCGAGTAGTTGGGAATGGAACTATGATATGCATGGGAAACGATGGTTTACAAACTTATCAGAAGCTAAAAAGGCATTGATCGATATTTATAAAGAAAAATATGAAAACAAGCTTAAGGTAGTGAAAATTTCAGAGGATTGGTATGCGCTTGAATTTTGTTAATATGGAAGAAGGAGGCATAGGAAATGAATAAAGATTGGAATTCAGTTAAAAAAGTTGGGCTTCCAGAATTAGAAGAGGTTACAACAACTAATTTCAGGTCTGTATATGAAAGCAAAGAAGTTCTAATTCAAACCAAACGAGGTGAGCGGTTTGTAGCATATTGCAGAAAAGAAGTGTATGTAGACAAAAGATATAGAGATGGAATCAACTGGTATACATATGGAACTGGTGGTAGAAAAATGAAAGTAATGAGTAAAGTTGTTGCTTGGATGGAATTACCGGATAGATATGAAGGAGAATAAAATACATGAAAAAAATAATTGCACTAATTCTCTTTATGACTGCTATGACATCAGTTGTTTCATGTCATGTGGAAGAGTTAGAAGCCAGAGATGAAGAAATGTTTGTTGTAGTGCAAGAAAATTGGGAATATGACATTGTTTACGATAAAGAGACTAAGGTTATGTATACATATTCAAAAGGTGGGAATGGTTACAGAACTATGTATGACAACAAAGGAGTGTTTACTCTATTAGTCGATGAAGATGGAAAGCCAAAGTTGTGGGATGAAGAATAAAATTTTGTAATAAATCAAGAGTTATTATAGGAGTTGAGTAGTGATATGGATTTAAAGAAAGAGCAAGAATACATTGAGAATTTTTTTGAAAAGCTAACGGATGAAGAGTTTATGCAGATGCTTGATGAATGTGGAAATAATCTAATATTACCTACAAAACAAATTTATTCGGAGTTGGTTAAGGAAAGATTTTATGATTGATAAGGAGGAATAGATATGACATTTGAAAGATTGCAGCAAATTATAGAAGAGAATAATATCCCACATAATGTACAGTTACAAAGTGATAGCGGATGGGAATGTTGCGAAACAGAGATGGATGGTGTTTATTATGATGCTGGAGGAAATAGATTAATTTTTACACAAGAAGGCGATGTACATGATGAATGGTTTGGTCAAAATGGAGTTTATATTTTAAATGGACTTAATAAAAAATGCCAAGGATGTAAACATTTATCAAGAGATTGTTGCGAATTAAAAAGAAATTATGATCAGGATACATTTGGCGATGGTTATATTGGTAACAAAGATACATCGGATTGTAAAGATTTTGAGAACTAAATAAGAATGAATTGTCTGTTTCATGTGAGGCAAGAAAATAGAGAATGATATATTAACTATTATGTAATAAAGAAAGGAGCATGAGTGTCATGACTTAAATTTGCAAAGCTCCCGATACAATATGAAACTTGATACATATTTACGGTCTATAGTAAATAAAAAAATACTAAGATATCTTAATTTGTGTAAGTGTGAAAAATGTGGCAGTACAAACAACTTAGAAATTCATCATAAGGATTTACATTTTTTTGAAATGGTTGATAAAACTTTAAATGAATTGGGAATTCCATATTATCAAGATATAAAATTATATACTGATTCCGAATTGGAAAACATATCAACTTATTTATTAGGATTACATATGAAAAATGAATATTCAATACTTTGTTCAAATTGTCACACATTGCATCATAGAGAGAATGTAAAAAGAAGAAATAATAAGATTGATAAAATAAATATAGATAGTGTTTTAAATTTTTTACATAAATTAGAAGGGAAATTCATTTACTTAGAAGACAGAATTATTTTAAGCAAATTATTAAATACAAGATATGCTGGAATAAGATCATTAAATTCCATGCTAGATAATGTATTTGGAGAAGAATATCCATTCAGATTATATAGCAAAGATAAATATGGGAAAAGTTATCATGACAGACGAAGAAGACTCGAAGATGGAAATCTTAACCCCAATAGGGATAAAACATATTGGATGTTAAGAGAAATAGAAACATAGTTAAAAATAATAAAATACAATTTTCAAATAGTGGGTTGAGGTAATTTTTGTTTTGAAAAGGATAGAAAAAAATATTGTTAGTTCTGAAGTGTTTTACGAATTATCAGAGAAAGAACTTAAAGAAATAAAATCAGAATCAAGAGCGGCCGGTAGAAAAGATGTCGCAGAGTATATCTTTTATGCGCTCTCAAACTATATTTATGAACTGAATATTGGTGGAGTCAATAGTTTTATGTATGAGTTAATACCGTTTTTGAAAAGAAAATCAGGTGGTATTAGAAATCATGGCATATATGATTTTTTTGACTGGTGTGAAAAGGAGAGAAAATGAGATTTAAAGGAGATATTATTATTACAGATCCATGTTATATCTGCAAAGAATCAGAATATCGAGACAATAATATCAGTGATTGGGAATTATGTAATTATGGGGAAGATATGGAAGTGTTAGGAATCAAAAATTATATTTGTAGAGACACATTGTATGGAGACTGGTCTTGTACTACTTACGATGCAGATACCCATGAAGAGCTTGGAGAGTTCTGTGCTGATGCCGGAATGGTTGGAGTGTTTTTACTTGATGAAGTTTTAAAGTATAATCCAGATTTCGACTATCATATTGAACGTCCGTGGACAACGACATTAATTAGGGATTTTGATGGAGAAATTGATTTTGAAATTGTTCATACAGAAGGTATATATGAAGATGATACAAAATTTCACAGTAAAGGTGAAAAGTGGGAAGATGATTCAGTAAGTGTTGTTGGAAAAGGGAATATCAATTTTGAAACTCATCAAACTGGATTTTAGGAAAGGAGAATGTGAAACATGAAACATTATTTATATTATGTTGGCATGAAATACAAAAGAAGCGACTCAAACAAATGGAATTATGTGCAAACACATATTATTGCAACAAAAGAAAACGTTGAAAAAAGTATAAAAATGATTATTAGGAACTGTATAGACGATGATCCATCGAATAAATTTAAAGATTATAAATATCTTAAAATTAAAAAAGCATCGAATAAAGAGATTGAGAGTAGTATTAAGAATGAAAATTTTTTATGTCGTGTAGACAGGACAAAAGTATTTCATATTCCAAAGTCTTTATTGCTATATGATTTAGGAAAGAAATATGAAGGAGAAAATTAGTTAGTTGTAAATAGTTTTGTAATTCATGGTTTCAAAGACAACAGAATTTGAATTAAATAAGTGGGAATTAAATTTCGAGATTTGGTCATATGAAATAGTTGGTAATATGTCTAATCCAGTTCACTTAGCCATGAACCGGATAAAATGGAAGGATATGATATTGCGCAGGTATTAGCAGAAACAGAATATCAAGATTTATATAGAATAACAGATGGAGTTCTACTTGTTGTAAATAAATTTAAACCGATTTATTGCGGAAAAGATAAATGGATTTCATTGTTTGATCCAAAAGTTAAATCATACAACAAAGGATGTCAGAAACAGTTAAAGATTCTGAAAGAAGATTATTATTCAAAGTATGAAGACGTAACAGTGTATCAAGGAACTGTTTTATATTATGGAAGACCTGTTGAATTGGCTCGTAAGGATGAATGGAATTATCAAATTAAGACAACAGGCGAAGCGTTAAGCGGAGATTCTGATGAAGTTACAGAATTACTAAATGAAATTCTGAAAAAGATAAATAGCAACAGAGAATAATTTTTTGACGGTCATGAACGTCGATTAAAATATATTTTTCATCCGGATAAAAAATGTATATACATAGATAAATAAACGAAAGGAAAAGGAGTAATCCTAGGTAAAATGTGTGTACGCACCTCTGAAAATAGAGGTATTTGAGTACAGATTATAAAAAATATAATTCAGGCAAAGGTTTAAAAGTTTTAAGTTTGTGTGGAGGTATTGAGACAGGATTATTAGCATTGCAGCAGTTAGATATTCCAATTGAAGAATATCATACATATGAAATTCTGCCAGAGGCTATTGCAGTTTCTTCATATCATTTTCCGTTCATAGTACATCATGGGAACCTGATTGGAGAAGATTTTTCTAAATTTAAAGGATTTGATTTAGTTATTGGAGGCATGTGTTGCCAATCTTTATCAAGAGTTCGTATTGAAGACAAGAATATAAATAATGGATTGCTTGGGAAATCAGGTATTGTATACGAGCTTCGTAGAGCATTGGACGAGATACAGCCCAAATGGTTTATGGTAGAAAATGTTGTTCCGTCTGACGATAAAGATCTAAAAGAATTAAATAGAATTATGGGAGTTGAAGGCGTTTTAATCAATAGTAATAAATTTTCAGCGCAAGACAGGGAAAGATATTATTGGACAAACATTCCAATTCCTGCAATTCCAGAGATGAATTCATTGGTTTTAAGCGATATTATGGAGAAGCGTGTTGACGAAAGATACTTTTATAAGAAAGATTTTGAGATTTTAAATATGGATAAAAAAGTATGTGCAGAGCTGAAAGTCAATTCAATGGAGATGAATAGACGTATCTATAATCCCAAGTTTAAATGTGCCACATTGACTTGTATAAATGGCGGTTATCATGAAAAGAAAGTTTTGGATCATGGTAGACCAAGAAAATTAACAGAGCTTGAATATGAAAGATTACAGGGACTGCCTGATAATTATACAAATGTAGAAGTTAATGGAAGAAAAATATCGTATACGAAAAGATGTAGTATGTGTGGCAATGCATGGACGTTACCCGTAGTTAAACATATTTTAAAAGAAATTAAACAAGATCTTGAACAAAATACAAAGATAGTTGCAAATGTCTTTGAATAACAAAGGAGAAAAAATAGCCGAATAAGGTTATGACATACCGGTATGTCTATAAAATATAGAAGATATAGAAGACATGAATATAAATAGGACTTGGCATATGCCAAATAGTAAAACATTTTCTATAAAACCGATTAAAGAGTTAATAGAAAAATATTCTAATGGCAGAATCATTGATCCATTTGCCAACAATAATAAATTAGCAACAATTACAAATGATTTGGATGAGCAATATAATACAGATTATCATATGGATGCATTAGATTTCTTAAAAATTTTTGACGATAAATCTATTGATACGGTCTTGTATGATCCGCCATATTCACCACGACAGGTAAGTGAGTGCTATAAAAAACTTGGACAAACTGTAGATATGAAAACAACACAGGCAGCGTATTGGTCAAAACAAAAAGAGCAGATTGGAAGAATTGTAAAGCCTGGTGGTACTGTAATTACCTGTAGTTGGAATAGCGGTGGAATTGGTAAGAAATATGGATTTGAAATCGAAGAGATATTGCTAGTCGCTCATGGCGGTTGGCATAACGACACAATTGTAGTTGTAGAAAGAAAAGTAAAATAAAACTCACGTTTCAAATGGAGAAATAAAATGAAAACAAGATTGATTGATGCAGATAAGTTGGTTGATTCGTTAAG
>OFMJ01001367.1_pt1 | contig 18510 bp, 16 predicted proteins | sample 1541801 | NCBI WGS metagenome assembly OFMJ01 (sample SAMN04209234, study PRJEB22552) | human gut metagenome | biome: gut; material: feces | host: Homo sapiens | place: USA: Oklahoma
CCGGGCCTAGAGACTGCCCCCGAGGGAACATGAGCCAATCCCTCCTCCCAGTCCCCGCAGCACTTCCACTAAGCATCTGATACCTCCGCGTATCTTCGCAAAAAAATGGGACGTACCCGCAAATGCCATTCAGTTCAGCATTTGTCAGATACGCCCACAATTCCTTTATGTATGATTATAATGAAACAATCACATCGGCCTGCGCGTTCTCAGGCAGATTCTCTGCGTCCATGGATACGCTGAGAACGAAGGTCACGTGATACTTTTCACCGATTCTTTCCAAAGTCGTGATGGTGTCTGTAATATCTTCACCTTCTAAACAGGACAGTTTTAAAAAGCTGTCTAAAAACATCATTTCCAAATCGTGATCCTGTGAAATGATTCCACAGATAAAACCAATAAATCCTTCGCTCGATTCAATCGGGTACTCTTTGACATTAATGAGACGAATCTTGTTGCTTAACTCATACATGTGTTTGGAACTCTTGTCTAAATAGACGATGGATCCCTTGGAATCCCTGATGGCGGAATTGGCCCTATCCAACAGATGTTTTGTCTTCCCCTTACCCTTTTTTCCTGCTATTATCTGCACCATAGCGATCTCCTCCTTGAGTTATATGATTTGTATAAAAAGTCTATTAATATTAAAGTAATTATAGTACAAATCCCCATAAAACGCAACGACTAATCTACAATTTTATTCAATATATTTGACATATTATCGTAAAGGCCCGTTCTATCAGGGGCTTTTAAGACAACGGAAATATATTCCATCCCTGAAGAGCCGCTGCTGCCCATGATCAGACAGCTTCCCGCAGCCTTTGTCGTGCCTGTTTTGCCGCCCAGCGCAGTCAGTCCTTCCGGCATATCCCGTTCACCGGTCATATACCAGTTGCTCTGCTTCCAGGTCTTTGTCAGCGTATCTCCCGAGGCCGTCGCGTAGACAGCGTCATAGGATGACGTACCGATCACCTTCCTGAAATCAGGATATTTCATGGCCTCATTGAAAATCAGATACAGATCGTATGCGGTCGTATAGTGGTTTTCATCGTTTAAGCCATGGGGATTGACGAAATGTGTCCCTGTCGCTCCCAGCTTTCTCGCCTCTTCATTCATACGGTCGGCAAACTTCTCAATACTGCCATCCATGTGGACTGCAATCGCAGCGCCGGCGTCATTGCCGGAAGGCAGCATAAGACCGTAGAGCAGCTGCTCCATAGTCAGTTTATCGCTCGGTTTGATGCCGCATAAGGTCGCACCGCTCTCCGTAATCACCGCTTCCTCCGGTACCGTTACCTCGTCGGACAGATTCCCGTATTTGATCGCCAGCAGAGCCGTCATCGTCTTGGTGATACTGGCCGGATACAGCTTTTCAAAGGGATTCTTTCCGAAAATCACCGTTTTATCCGACAGGTCAAAGACCGCCGCCGCTTCCGCGGTAACCGCCTGATCTGTGGATGGAGTGTCCGCCGTGACGACACAGAGATTATGTGCAAAACTCTCTGCCCTGTCCGATAGCGCAGTTCCTTCATATAGAGCCGTCCTCTGCGCGAAGTCATAGGGATTATCCAGTTTTTTGAAGCTGGAGCAGCCCGACAGCATGGTCACGCATAAAAACGCGCAGCCGGCTTTCATCGTAATTTTCTTTTTCACTTACAGACTCCTACTTATACATCTCACGCCACTCTAAGTCACCGCGGTCCAGAGACTTGATTAAGAGCTCTGCGGTCGCCAGGTTTGTTGCCAGCGGGATATTGTGCATGTCGCAGGTTTTCATGATATTAACGAGGTCCGGCTCATGAGCCTTTGATGAGAGCGGGTCTCTCAAAAAGATCACCAGATCGATCTCGTTGTGCTCAATCTGGGCTCCCAGCTGCTGCTCACCGCCTAAATGACCAGCCAGGTACTTGTGGATATTTAAATTCGTGACCTCTTCAATCAGACGGCCAGTGGTCCCTGTCGCGTACAGGGTGTGCTTGCTTAAAATCCCCCGGTAGGCGATGCAGAAGTTCTGCATCAGTTTTTTCTTTGAATCATGTGCAACTAATCCTATATTCATAACGATATACCTCCTTAATAATTACCAATTTTGCGTTGCAATCCAACATTCAGAACAAGGCCCATCCCGATAAAGATGCTGATCAGGGAACTGACTCCCGAGCTGATAAACGGAAGCGGCAGGCCGGTATTGGGGAAAATCTGTGTCGCTACAGCGATGTTGGCAAAAGCCTGAAATCCGATAAGCGCCGCCATGCCGGTGCAGATCAGCCGCCCCGCCATGTCTCTGGATTTGTACGCCAAGCGCAGACATTCAAATACGATGAGACCGAAGAGCACAATGACGGTTACCCCGCCGATAAAGCCCAGCTCCTCTCCGATAATTGCAAAGATGAAATCTGTCTCTCCGGTGGTGCCCAGCCAGTTTCCATCCTTTACGGATGCGATAGTCGTATTAAAAAGTCCCTTCCCCTGAAGCTGTCCGGAACTGATTGCCATGATAGAATTCTTCTGCTGATACATATTCTCCGCGTACTGTTCCGCATGCGGATAGATCCACGCCAGAATACGTCTCGCCTGGTAATCGTGGATAAAGGGGATCAACCCCTGCGTCAGCAGATAGATAAATAATGCGCCTGCAGGTATGGCAACCGCAAGCACGCCGCCGATCCAGCGGTAACTGATGCCAGCTGTATACACCATACAGAGTATGATGACAATGACAACCAGACTGGTGGATAAGTTCGGCTCCGCGAAAATAAGACCGATGGGTATTACGGCCAGTATGGCCGCGATCCCCACCATAACAGGCATATTCATCTTTTCCTGATATTTATTCCAATACCAGGAAAAGAATACAATAAGCCCAATCTTCACGAATTCGGAAGGCTGTATCCGGCCGATACCCGGAACGTCGATCCACCTTGTGGCTCCGCCTGCCGTGTGACCCATCACCAGCACCGCACCTAAAAGAAGGATGCATACTGCGTAATCCAGCGCATATAAATTAATAATTCTATGATAATCGATGATGGAAAGCCCTATGGCCAGGGCAAATCCCACCAGGATACCGATTATCTGTTTTGTAACCGTCGAGGAATCCTGTCCGGATGCACTTGCAACCACGAGAATCCCAATGACGGATAACGCCACCATGTAAAGAACCAAACGGTAATTATAGTATTTAAAATTGTAGTCAAAAAACATAGTCAGTATATCCCCTTGTCAGGTATATCGCGAATAGGGATTTTCGCATAAAGCACCGGCATATAGCTGTCACAGTCCGGCTGCTTCATCTTCGTCATCTGTATCTCTATTCTGTCGGAATCAACATCCATGTATCTCGATATCACATGGATCATGTCGTCTTTTATCATCTGCATCACTTCAGGAGAACAGTCCGCCTTGTCCGCAACCAGCAAAAGTTTCAGACGATTTCTTGCAATCTCTCCTGAATTCTTCTTACGGAATACAGGAAACAGGCTCATCTCATCCCTCCTACGCTCTCTTCAAGAGGTTGGAAAGCTTAAAGAAAAACCCTCCACGCGCCGCCACATTCAAAAGCGGCACCGTTTCGCCGGTTATACGTTTGCAAATGTCCATATAAGCCTGTCCGGCCGGTGTTCCTATGCCAACCAGAGGCTCTCCCTGATTGGTGGATATGACGATGTCCTCGTCATCCGGGACTGCGCCGATAATATCAATGGCCAGAATGTCCATCACGTCATCGAGGGACATCATATCCCCGCGTCTCACCATATCCATACGGATCCGGTTCACCACCAGATCGATGGTCTTCATGCCGGAGGCTTCCAGGAGCCCGATAATGCGGTCCGCATCACGGATCGCCGATACTTCGGGTGTCGTTACCACAAGCGCCCTGTCGGCGCCGGCGATGGCGTTCTGAAACCCCTGTTCGATGCCAGCCGGGCAGTCCAGAAGTACATAGTCGAACTCTTCCCGCAGATCATCAACAAGTTTCACCATCTGGCCCGGATTCACCGAGGTCTTGTCCCTGGTCTGAGCCGATGGAAGCAAAAACAGATTTGGATATCTTTTGTCTTTTATCAGGGCCTGCTTCATACGGCAGTTGCCTTCTACCACATCTACAAGATTGTAGACAATGCGGTTTTCCAGTCCCATGACCACATCTAAGTTCCTGAGTCCTATATCTGTATCGATAAGAACTACCTTTTTCCCCAGAATGGCCAGGCCGGTACCAACATTGGCAGAGGTTGTTGTCTTGCCTACCCCGCCTTTTCCGGAAGTAATGACAATGATTTCACTCATCTCATATCCTCCTGATTCAATCCATATTCTATTCTACATTAATTTTCGGAATATTTCCACACTTTTTTTCATTGGTTTGATAGAGACTTTATTTCCATCCAGTGAAGCGGTCATCGGTCCGCGGCCCAGCTTCTTCCCACGGCCGTCAAGCCGTGAGGTGCAGTCTGCGATGCGAAGCTGCGTCGGCGCCATGGTCAACGCCACAATCACAGCGCCCTCATTGCCCGCAACACCCGCGCATACGGTGCCGTACAGCGCGCCGAGAACGATCACGTTCCCCTTCGCCATAACCTTGGAGCCTCGTTCCACATCTCCGATGATAATGATACTGGCTTCCGATTCCAGCGTCTCTCCGTCCTGTAAATTTCCTTTAAAGAATTGTCCCGTCTGGCAGGACAGTTCCATCAGTTTCTCATTCAGTGCTTTTTCGCAGCGTTCGATGCGGTTAGCGTCCGTATCAACGAGGCAGACGATCTCTAAATTGGAGTTCTCCATAATCTGGTTTACAACCGCAAATTCCTCTTCCGCCGTCAGTTTTCTTCCCTCCAGCGTCAGCGTCATCTGGGCCGAGCCCCAGAACTTCGTGTTGTCCCCGAACTTCCTGCCGATATCGGCAAGAAGCGTCTGAAACGGGACCTCCGGTTCCAGATATACGGTCATACCCGCCTTGTTGCTTTTAATCACTACGGTATTATGCATCATATCCACCTGACCTTTTCTCTCACCCTTCTTAATCGCGAATCGTGACATTCGCCGCATCACGCGCACCGGCACTCAGGATCGATTCCAAATCAATCTCTCCATAATAGTACTGATACACGCTCTTTGCTATATTCGCGGCATTGGAAGCCGAATATCCGAACGGAATGTTCACGGTAACACAGATCTCCGGATTGTTATATGGCGCATAGGAAATAAAGAACGCGTGGTTAGGCTTATTTTTTGCCTCCTGGGCCGTACCGGTCTTGCCGGCGATCGGAACCTCCAAATCGGCAAACAGCTTCTTCGCCGTACCACTGGCGATAACTTCCCTCATTCCCTGCTGTACAGTATCCCACGTTGAATCCGCCGCGTCAATATGAGAAGAAATCTCAGGGGTATAATCTTTAATCAGATTACCTTCAGAATCGGTTGTCTTATCCAGTAAGCTGAGTTCGAATATATTACCCCTGCTGGCGATCGCCGTAACATATCTTGATAACTGTACATTGGTATAGGCGTGGTTACCCTGTCCCATGGCGGAACGCTCCGGGTCGATGTCTGAAATCTGAGGTTCCAGCTCGTCGATTTCCACGCCGGATTTATGATCCAGTCCGAACAGGGCTGCGTATTTATGCAGCTTATCCAGTCCGAGAGACGGAACGTAATTGCCGTCGGCATCCATGGACAGCCTGTGTCCAAGCTCCGCAAAGAAGAAGTTGCAGGAATTCTGAATGCCGCCAACCATGTTAAGCGGGCCGTGGCGTCCAGGATAGATCCAGCACTTGATCGGTGTGTCGATCTCTTCATATCGTCCCGTACAGTCGATCGTATCCTCAATTCCGATTGCATTTTCCTCCAGTGCGGCGACAGCCGTAATCGGTTTAAAAGTAGATCCCGGAGCCTTCTTGGCCTGTGTTGCATTATTATACAACGGCAGTGACAAATCATTCTGAAGCTGGCTGAAATAGGCGCTGTCGCCGATTCGGTTATTATCGTAACCAGGATACGACACGAGGGCCAGAACCTCTCCGGTCTTGATATCCGTTACCACCACACCTGCGTTGCACGGTGCCAGCGCCAGCTGGGCCGGTGTGATCTCCAGCGTCGAAATCTTTTTCATCAGGAACGAATAGGCGTCGCCTGTCGCCTTCAACTGGTTGATATCTTCCTCGTTATATTCCAGAATTCCCTGATCGAACAGGGCCAGACAGAGCTCCTGTCCGGTAATGACATCGTCATTGATCAGATAGCGGTAGATTTTCTTCGTAAAATTCCGGTCTTCCTTCAGTTGGGCAAACACATAATCCACCAGCACTTTAAAAGTATCATCAGCATTGGAATACTTGGAATCCGTCTCCAGCTTTGTAGTATCCACCCAGCCATTTGCGATTCCATAATACAGATAGTCACGCAGACTGATCTCATCTGCTTTCCACGCCAGATACTCAGCGCTCGTCTTGTCGATTAAATCTTCCTTTATGATACCCACGGTCGGACTCGCCAGATACGTGTAAATATAGTACATATAGGCAGCAAGATCCTGATCCAGATCCTTCAATGAAGCCGGATGGCTGCTCATAAGTTCATTCTGCAGTTCTGAAAAAATCTGATCCCTGGATGATAAGAATTTGCTGTTAATATTCTTTTCCACATCTGAGGCCTCCTCGGATTCGAGATGCTTCAGCGAAAGGATATTATTGTTAATCAGCTGAAAATACGCATCCTTAACAGGAATTGGCATATTCGATCCATCTGTGCTGCTGGTAATCTCCACATCACCAGGCACAATTTTCTTTAACAGAACACCGGCCAAGGACTGTTCGACCAGATGGTAAATACCGGTCTGCAGCCCTGCGATCTGCGTAAGGTAAATGTCGTTGCCGGCTCTCGACTCGGTCTCGTCGAGCGTCTCCCTGACACGGCCCCGGCTGTCCTTATAGATGGTCTTGCTGCCCTTCGTCCCCTGGAGCTCCTGCTCCATCGTATACTCGATTCCCGTGGTTCCCACGATGTCATTCACATCGTAGTCGGGACGGTTCTTTTTCAGTTCCTCCAGCTGGTCTTCCTGCACCTTGCCGGTATAGCCGATAATCGGGGCAAATGCGATACTGTCGTTGTAGGCCCGGATGGTGGTTTCCTCCACGTTGACGCCTGCCAGATCTGCGGTATGCTCCAGCACATCCGCGACAGTCTCATCCGATACCTGTGTCGCTACCGTCGTCGCCTCGTATTTACGGAACGACATGAGACGGAGTGCGTATTTGATATTGATGATATCCAGCGCCTCCTGATCCGTCATGGTAACCGGATTGCCGTCGGAATCCTTCATCTCAGTTAATTTGCCGGTGGCACACGCCTTTTCAAACAATTCTCTCGCCGTGATCGCGGAAGGGTACTTATTCTCATCATCATCCAGCTCATCCACACTCTTCAAGCCGTAATAATCCCGCAGGAAGCGTTTCCTGCCGGCCTCTGAGGAAGAAGTATAGATCATATCTCCGTTGCTGTCGATGGCTACCTCAAACTTTCCCTGTACCGTCTCCCCATGCTTCTCCAGGATTCGGACCAGCCTTAGATACATGGCGTTCTGATCTGCCGTGGTCTTATATTCCCCGGTGTCCTGAACGGTCACGGAATAAGCCAGCTTGTTGTAAGCCAGCACCTTGCCGTTCCTGTCATAGATGTTGCCGCGTGTTCCCGCTGTGGTAAGGGTCTGCTCCGTCAGCTGCATGTAATCGTTTAACGCCTGTTCTCCGTTTACGATCTGTAAATTAAACAGCTTATGGACGAGTCCTGCGTACATGGCTATACAGATGACTCCCAGTACAAGGAGTCTTGACGATGCGATTTTCTTCAAAAAGTCTTTTAAGATGTCTAATAAATCTCTAAACAATCGATGAATCTCCTCTTTTTTCTATCTCTTCCAGATGACGGTTGAACATCAGGAAAATACGGTAAATAAGCAGTGTTGTCACCACCGTGAAAATGATCTCCGGCAGCATTAAGTTCATGAAGTAGTATCCGATTCCGAGACGTTTCCGGATCAGGAACCGGAACACATAAATATAAAGATTGTACGCCAGGTCATTGAGCACGCTTAAAATAAGCGGCAGCGTAATGTAATCCTCATAGTAGTATTTGGTGCAGATGCCGTTTACATATCCCACGTAGATGAAAATAAGCGTGTAAAAACCGAACGGGCCGCTGTAGAATAAATCCATCAGAAGACCGGAAAGAAGGCCGTAGTACATACCGGCCTCCTTTCCGTGGATAAATCCGAAGGAAAAGGTCAGAATCAGCAGCAGATTCGGAGATGCAGAGAGAAACGGGAGCAGCGGGAAGATACAGTTCTGAACCGTAAACGCCAGAATAATCATAAGAATATTAAAGATGATTCGTTTCATCGCCGCCGCTCCTTTCGTTATCGTTTTTTCGATTCTTCATGGCTTCTACTGTGCCGCAGCAGTCTCTTCTTCCGAAGAAGCCGCCGTCTCCCCGGCCTCGTTTGTCTCACTCTCTCCCGCCTGCGTCTCGGCAGAGGCGCCGTCTTCCGCGGCTGTCTCCTCTGTCATCTTCACTTTGAGATCGGTGATGACCAGAACCTCCTGCAGGCTGTCAAATTCAGCCGCAGGAATTAAGTAACCCGATTTGGTCACATTGTTTGTGTCATTGGTAATCTCCGCGGCATAGCCCACCAGGATTCCCGGCACAAAGACGGAGCTGGTGTTGGAGGTGACGATCTTATCGCCATCCTTTAAGTCGCTGTCCTTCAGCACGTTGGTGATGCGGAGCCGCCCCTCTTTAAACAGCGTCAAGTCACCGCCCACGATACAGCCGTCTCCGGACTGGATGGCCATGGCGCTGACACGGCTGGAATCATCGATGATGGACCGGACCGTGGCGTAATTGGCGCCAACGTCCGTGACGATTCCCACCAGACCTCCGCCTGCAACCACGTTCATATCCACGGCGATTCCGTCCTTTGATCCCTTGTCGATCCGGAACACCTGGAACCAGTTGCTGGAGTCGTTGGCGATGACTCTGGCCCCGACCTTATTGTACTGGCCGTATTCCTGGTCCAGCTCATACAGCTGTCTCAGCCGCTTCAGTTCGAATTCCTCCGCCTGAAGCCTGGTATTTTCCTCCGTCAGCTGGGTGATGATGTCCTTCATCTCCTTGTTATCTTCCAGAGCGTCTTTCAGTTTTGTATAATCCACGATTTCATCGTAAATGGCGGAGCCCACCTTATTGACTCCTGACTGCACCGGGATCAGAAAGTACCCGACTCCGGTCCTCAAAGGCGTCAGCCACTCGTCATGGATTGATGTAAGGCCGATTAAAAGCACACAGATCACCGTTAAGGCAATCAGGACGTATTTACTGCGTTTCGATTCCATCTATATGATTCCCCGTTCTTTAAAACTGGTATAGGAATTGTCTCCTATGATAATATGATCCAACATACGGATTCCGATCAATTCTCCGGCTTCCATGATTCTTCTGGTTAATGTGATATCTTCCCGGCTGGGTGCCGGATCGCCGCTGGGATGGTTGTGAACCACAATGACATTCACGGCGTGGTACTTCAGCGCCTCAATAAAAATCTCCCTGGGTGAAACGACGGAAGCGTTCACCGTCCCCTGGGAAATCAGCACATCTCTTATGAGCACGCCCTTTGTGTTCAGCAACATGATGCGGATCTGCTCCTGCTCCATGTGCCGCATGTCTTCCACATAGTAGTTCACGATGTCTTCCGGGTTGGAAAAGGTGGCCACGTCTTCCAGCACGGCCTTCTTCCAGATCCGCTTCGACAGCTCTCCGATACAGAGGAGCTGCGCCCCCTTCACTCTTCCGATTCCTTTAATCTGAGTCAGTTCGGGGAGTGAAAGATGCAAAAGCCCTAAAATACCCTCGCTGGGGTAATTTAAGGCCAGTATCTTTTGTGCAAGTGCCAGGGAACTGTCTTCCCTGGATCCCGTCCGGATGATAATGGAGAGAAGTTCTCCGTCGCTTAACCCCTCAGGGCCTGTCCGAAGGCACTTCTCATAAGGCCGGTCATCCGCCGGTATGTCTTTCATCGTAATTCTGTTCATATGTCTCCTGTCCGTTACTCTCCAGGTACGTGTCAAAGACATATGTATTTAAATGAACCGATAGGTAATGAGAGCCAATGCCACTCCGATGATGCTTGCCATGGTGATCTTGATACTCAGGCCAAAGGTAATGACCAGAATACCGAAGTTAATAATGAGCGGTGAATCGAATCCGAAGGACTGTCCGAAATTCAGCCAGGACAGCCAGGATACATCCTGAGCCATCGTCCCGATAAATCCGCCCAGCACAATCCCCGTCAGCACCAGAAGAAGCAGTACCCAGCAGTTTTTACGTTTCATCTGTTACTACCCCTCATTCGTTTTTGGCAGGAAAATCCATGCCTGCTTTGTTATTCTATCATAGAAACGCAGTCGTGTATACACTTTTTTTGCCGTTTGGCTCTATAACGTGATCAGTCCCGCGTCCTTTAATTTCTGCATGGACATGAGAATTCCAAGCTTCGCATGGTACCAGGTAAGCCCTCCCTGGAAATAAACGGCGTACGGAGGTTTGATCGGTCCGTCGGCGGAAAGCTCGATGGATGCGCCCTGTACGAAGGCTCCTGCGGCCATGATAACCGGCGCGTCGTAGCCCGGCATCGCCCACGGCTCCGGTGTGACAAAACTGTCCACCGGCGCGGCCGCCTGAATTCCCTGGCAGAACGCGATAACCCCCTCCGGCTTTCCGAAGGTCACCGCCTGAATGATATCGTGGCGCGGCTCCGTGCTGTTCGGAACCACGGAAAATCCCAGTTTTTCATAGACATTGGCTGCGAATACGGCTCCCTTCAAGGCCCCTGCCACCACCGTTGGCGCGAGGAACAGTCCCTGATAGAAGGACTGGTTAAGCCCCAGACTGGCTCCTACCTCACGTCCCAGACCAGGGGCGGTCAGGCGGTAGGATGCGCGGTCGATACAGTCCTTTCTTCCGGCGATGTATCCGCCGATCGGCGCCAGTCCGCCGCCCGGATTCTTGATGAGAGACCCCACCATCATATCCGCTCCCACGTCGGCCGGTTCCATCCGCTCCACAAACTCGCCGTAGCAGTTATCCACCATACAGATGACATCCGGCTTCCGTTCCTTGATAAAGGCGATCAGCTGACCGATCCGCTCTACCGACAGGGTCGGCCGGGTAGCGTACCCCTTGGAACGCTGGATTGTCACCAGTTTCGTCTTCTCATTGACTGCCGCTGCAATTCCATCAAAATCAAAGCTTCCATCCGGAAGCAGATCCACCTGGCGGTAGATGACCCCGTACTCTTTTAAAGAGCCAGCGCTCTCCCGGATTCCGATTACCTCCTCCAGTGTGTCATACGGTTTCCCCACCGGTGAAAGGAGCTCGTCTCCCGGCCGCAGATTGCCGGACAGCGCCACGTGAAGCGCGTGGGTTCCGCTGATTAAGTTCGGCCTCACCAGGGCGCTTTCCGTGTGGAACACGCTGGCGTATACATCTTCCAGTGTATCCCGTCCCAGGTCGTTGTAACCGTATCCGGTGGTTGCGGCAAAATGAATGTCGCTGACGCGGTTGTCCTGCATGGCTTTTATTACCTTCAGCTGATTATACTCCGCCGTCTCATCAATCGCCGCGAAGCGCTCAGAAAGCAGCCCTTCTATCTCCTTTCCGAACTCCAGAACCTTTTTTTCGATTCCCAGCTGCTCATACATCGCATCCATTTCCATGATTTTCTGTCTCCAATCCATACGTTTCTCTGATATCCTGAAGCATTTTCTCCAGGACCTTTTCTCTGTCGCGGCCGAAGTCTTCCAGATTCAGCCACCGTACATCCCGCTCCCGCTTAAACCAGGTGATCTGGCGCTTCGCGAAATGTCTCGTATCTCTCTTTAAAATGGTAACCGCCTCGTCAAGGGAGGTGTTCCCCTGAAGGTAATCCAGGATTTCCTTGTATCCCAGTCCCTGCATGGAGACCATGTCCTTCGTGCAGCCCTTTTCCATTAATTTTTCCACTTCACCGACCAGACCGGCCTCTACCATGGCGTCTACCCGCTGGTCGATCCGCTCATAGAGCGTCTTTCTGTCATCCGTAAGGACGTAATACAGGAAGTCATAGGGAGAGCGCTTCTGCCGCTCCCGTTTGTTGTGCTCGGAGATTCTTTCTCCCGTCTGCCGGTAAAACTCGATGGCGCGGATCACGCGTTTCCGGTTGTTGGCATGGATTTCCATGGCAGCCTCCGGATCGATCTCCGCCAGCATATCATGCAGAAAAACGGCGCCGCGTTCCTCTCCCATCCGTTCCAGCTCCTCCCTGATCTCCCGTTCCTCTCCCTGCTCTGTAAAATCGATGTCATACAGTAGGGCCTGAATGTAAAAACCGGTTCCCCCGACAACGATGGGGAGATGTCCGTGAGCGTATATCTCCTGTACCGCCTCCGAAGCCAGTTTTTTAAACGCGGCGACGTTAAACTCCCCGGCAGGCTCCATAATATCAATGAGATAATGAGGTACCCCATCCATCTCCTCCCGGGTCACCTTGGCAGAACCGATATCCATGTGGCGGTAAACCTGCATGGAATCGGCGCTTATGATCTCTCCGCCCACGGCCTTCGCCAGCCGGACAGACAGGGCCGTTTTTCCCACAGCCGTGGGACCCGTCAAGATAATCAGTGGTTTCATCATACTATCCTCTTGAATTTTTTCTCCAGCTCGTACCTGCTCATGGAGATGATCGTCGGCCGTCCATGGGGACACGCATACGGATTCTCCAGATTCAGGAGCTGGTCTATCAGTTCGTTGGCCTCTTCCGTCGACAGCCGGCTGCCGCCTTTGACCGCAGCCTTGCAGGACATGGTCGCTACCCGCTCATAGATGATATCCGGATTATGAGTCGAAACATCGTCGGAAAGCCCGTCGATCATCTCGATCAGCAAATCCTTCTTGGCGATAGACAGCAAGTTGGCCGGTACGCCTCTCACCGCATACTCCCTGCCGCCAAACGGTTCGATCTCGAAGCCCATGTCCGAGAAATACTTCATGTGCTCTTTTAACAGCACCTCCTCGTTCATGTTCAGGGTCAGAATGATCGGCGGATTAAGCATCTGCGATGAGTATTCCCTGTTTTTAAGTGTTGCCATAGTTTTCTCATATAAAACCTTTTCATGGGCCGCATGCTGGTCAATAATGTAAAGCTGTTCGTTAAACTCCACCAGCCAGTAGGTGTCGAACACCTGGCCGATCAGCTTATGCATCAGCCTTGATTTCGGTTCCAGCAGCTTTCCGTCAAAGAGATCCAGCTGTTCCGGCTTCCCGGAAAATGCGGCTGCACCTGCCTGTGCTTCACCCGCTGCAGCCTCTCTTGCTGCTGCATCTTCCGCTGCTGCATCTCTCGCTGCTGCATCTTCCACTGCTGCATCTCTCGCTGCTGCCTCTTCCGCTGCCGCATCTCTCGCTGCTGCCTCTTCCGCTGCTGCCTCTCCCTCTCCGGGCTGCACTCCACGGTCCGTCATTCCGTTTAATTGTCCATGTTCCCTTGCACCATCTGCCTGATTTTGTACCGTTTCTTCATTTTTCGCAGCCGATTCCGGTAACCCGTGTAAAAAGTCCGCGCCTGCCGGCTTCTTCAGCCAGTTTTCAGCCAGAAAATCAGGATCTCTCATAAGAGACGGTTCTGCCGGCTTAAGCCGTTTGGAGCCAGGCGCGCAGGCGGCCTGCTGCCGGCTCATGGCCTCCAGCCTGCGAAGCTCAAAGGGCTCCGGTGACGGCTCGTGCTTCCTCGCCTCTTTTGCCTCCTGCTCCGCCTTTTCCTTATTCAGTTCCACCTCCGGAATCAGCTCCTTGTGAGCGAGCGCCCCCGATACGGCGTCGTAGACCATACGGTACACCATCTCCCCGTCGCGGAAGCGAAGCTCCATCTTGGTGGGATGGACGTTGACATCCAGAAGCTCCGGCTCAATGGTGAAATGGAGCATGGTAAACGGATACTTGTGCTGCATCATAAACGGCTTGTAGGCCTCTTCTATGGCCTTCGATATGATGCTGCTTCTGATATACCGCCCATTGATGAAATAATTTTCGTAGTTTCTGTTGCCCCTGGCGATCACAGGCTTCCCGATAAAGCCGCTGATGGCGATATCCTGCTTCTTCGCCTCAACTGCCAGCAGATTCGCCGCAATCTCCCTGCCGAAGACCGTATAGATGATGTCCTTTAAGTTGTGGTTGCCGGAGGTATGCAGCTTGTTCTGGTTATTCTGGATAAAACGGATCGAAATCTCCGGATGGGAGAGCGCGATCTTTTCCACCAGCTCGGCCACATGGGAGCCCTCTGTCATGGGAGTCTTTAAAAATTTCCTTCTGGCCGGCGTGTTAAAGAATAAGTTTCTGGCGATAAATGTGGTGCCCTCCGGGGCGCCGATCTCCTCCAGCGGCCGTTCAATGCCGCCTTCGATGCTGTAGCGGCTTCCCGTCAGGGCTTCGCTGGTCTTTGTGATCAGCTCCACCTGGCAGACGGAAGCGATACTTGCGAGGGCCTCACCGCGAAAGCCCAGAGATGAGATCGTAAAGAGATCTTCCACGGACTTGATCTTGCTGGTGGAGTGGCGCAGAAACGCCAGCGGAACCTCTTCCCTCGGAATTCCGCAGCCGTTGTCGGTCACGCGGATGAAGGTGGTGCCCCCCTCCTTTATTTCAACCGTCACAGCCGTAGCCCTGGCGTCGATGGCGTTCTCTAAAAGCTCCTTCACAACAGAGGCCGGCCTCTCGATCACCTCGCCCGCTGCAATCTTATTTATGGTATTTTGATCCAGTAGCGTAATGTTTGGCATATGGCTATCGCTCCTTTATCTCTTTACTGCCAGCGGTTCTTAAGTTTCGTCTGAAGGCGGTACAGCGTATTCAAGGCGTCGATCGGCGTCATATTTCCCAGCTCCAGTTCTCCCAGCTCCCGGACGATGTCGTCGTCCTTCACCGTGTCAAACAGGGACATCTGCTGCAAATCCACCTCATCCGGCCTGGGGATGCTGGCATGCTTCGGCGCACCTGCGCCCGCTTCCGCGATCTCCTTTGCCCTCGCCGTGATATCCGCGTCGCTTAACTCCACCAGAAGCTCCTTTGCCCGTACAATCACGGAATCGGGAACACCGGCAAGCTTGGCGACCTGAACGCCGTAGCTCTTATCCGCTCCGCCCTTCACAATCTTTCGAAGAAATACGATATCATCGCCCTGTTCCTTTACGGCGATGCAGTAGTTGTTGACGCCGTTTATGGTTCCTTCCAGCTCTGTCAGCTCATGGTAATGGGTGGCAAACAGCGTCTTGGCTCCTAAAAGCTTCGGGTTGCTGATGTGCTCCACCACCGCCCAGGCGATGGATAAGCCGTCGAAGGTGCTGGTGCCCCGGCCGATCTCGTCGAGAACGATCAGGCTGTTTTTCGTAGCGTTTCTCAGGATGTTGGCGACCTCGGTCATCTCTACCATGAAGGTACTCTGGCCGGATGCCAGATCATCGGAAGCGCCCACACGGGTAAAGATTCTGTCGCAAATGCCGATATTGGCGTCATCCGCGGGCACAAAGCTTCCCAGCTGAGCCATCAATACGATTAAGGCCGTCTGGCGCATATACGTCGATTTACCGGCCATGTTGGGGCCGGTGATGATGGAGAGCCTGTTCTTCGAATTGTCCAGATACGTATCGTTGGCGACGAATAAATCGTCCCGCATCATCTTTTCCACCACCGGATGGCGGCCGTTTTTGATGTCGATCACACCTTTTTCATTGATGCGCGGCTTCACGTAATTATTCTTCGTGGCCACAACGGAAAGGGAAGTCATCACGTCGATGCCCGCGATCGCCCGGGCCGTCTGCTGGATCCGCAGGACCTCGGCGGCGATGGCGTCTCTCACCTCGCAGAACAGACCGTATTCCAGGGTATAGAGCTTGTCCTCCGCGCCCAGGATCATGTCCTCCAGCTCCTTCAGTTCATCCGTTGTGTACCGCTCGGCGTTGGCCAGCGTCTGCTTGCGGACAAAGTAATCGGGAACCATCCCTTTAAAGGAGTTTGTCACTTCGAAGTAATATCCAAATACCTTGTTGTACTTGACTTTCAGGTTCTTGATTCCGGTCTTGTCGCGCTCTCTCGATTCCAGTTCGGCGAGCCACGTCTTTCCTTCCGTCTTCGCGTGGCGCAGCTTATCCGTCTCCTCGTGATAGCCGTCCTTTATGATGCCGCCGTCACGCAGGGATATGGGCGGGTCCTCCACGATGGCGCGGGAGACAAGATCGTGGACATCCTCTAAGGCATCCAGCTCTTCCCAGAGCTCTTTCAGCAGAGGAGTCGTGAATTCTCCCATGAGATCTTTTATGTAAGGAAGCATTTCCAGAGAATTCCTGAAGGAGATTAAATCCCTGGGATTCGCCGTCTTATAGCTGATGCGGCCGATGAGACGTTCCAGATCGTAGATGGGATTCAAGTATTCACAGATTTCCTCCCTGGAAATGTAATTCATGTTCAGTTCTTCGATGGCATTCTGGCGGGCAATGATATCATCCTTGTGGATCAGCGGCTGTTCGATATAGGTTCTCAAAAGCCTGGCGCCCATGGCCGTCTTCGTCTTATCCAGCACCCACAGAAGGGTTCCCCTCTTCTGCTTCTCCCGCATGGTCTCCAGGAGCTCCAGATTCCTTCTTGTCGAGGTGTCGATGATCATGAACTGCCCTGTGGAATAGGGAACGATGGTCGTAATATGGGACAGTGTGCTCTTCTGGGTCTCGTACATGTACTCCATGACAGCCCCCGCCGCGATCACTCCCGTATCGTAATCCTGCAGGCCCAGACCGTCCAGAGATCCCACTTTAAAGTGTTCTTTTAAAATTCTCCTGCAGCCCTCGTCGGAAAAGAAATGGTTGTCAAGTGCGGCGATCACGGTCTGGTAGCGGTTCTTGACCTCCTCCGTGTCCACGCCGGACACAAAGAACGCATCGTTGCAGATAATCTCGGAGGGGCTGAACTTGTTGATCTCATCCGCCAGCTCCCGCTCCGTCTCCACCTCGGTCACCAAAAAATCGCCTGTGCTGATATCGGAAACGGCAATGCCGAACCGCTCGTCGATATAGACGATGCCCATCAGGTAGTTGTTCTTCGTCTCATCCAGCGCCTGGGCGCTGGTAATGGTTCCGGGGGTAACGACACGGATGACCTCTCTCTTAACCAGCCCCTTGGCCAGCTTCGGGTCCTCCATCTGCTCTGCGATCGCTACTTTATAGCCCTTCTGGACCAGCCTGTACAGATAATTTTCAAGCGCATGGTAAGGAATGCCGCACATTGGCGCCCGTTCCTCCAGCCCGCATTCTTTTCCTGTCAGGGTAATCTCCAGTTCCTTGGAGACGGTCAGCGCGTCTTCAAAAAACATCTCATAAAAATCTCCCAGCCTGTAAAACAGGATACAGTCCGGGTACTGTTTCTTGGTTTCCAAATAATGGACCATCATTGGTGACATTCCGGCCACGTTTTTTCCTCTTTTCTTCTGTCGTACTATTTTAATGTTCCCATATAATAAAAGCCTTTCGACTCATCCAGATACACATCCACGATCTGACCGATCAGGGACGCATCTCCCTTGAAATGAACGGTGGTGTTGTTATCGAGCCGGCCCGTAACGAAGCCTTCCACATGGTCATCCAAGTCCTCCACCAGTACCTCCTTAACGGTATGGGCGTCACGTCCGCATACCTCGGCCGATATCTTCTGCACCTCTGAGAGCAGGCGGTCAAACCGGTCCTTCACCACAGCCTCCGGAATCTGCTCTTCCATGGCCGCCGCCGGAGTGCCCGTGCGCTTCGAATAAATAAACGTAAATGCGCTGTCAAAACGGACCTTTCTCACTACATCCATGGTCTCCAGGAAGTCCTCCTCCGTCTCTCCCGGGAAGCCGACGATGATATCCGTGGTCAGAGAGATATCGGGAACCGCGGCCCTGATCTTCTCCACCAGTTCCAAATACTGTTCCTTCGTGTATCTCCGGTTCATGGCCTTTAAGACCCTGCTGCTTCCGGACTGGAGCGGCAGATGGAGATGATGGCAGATCTTCCCGGAATTCTTCATGACCTCGATTAAGTCATCCGATAAGTCCTTCGGATGGGAGGTCATAAAACGGATCCGCCGAAGACCATCGATGGCCTCCACCTCTTTTAACAGCTGTGCAAAGGTCATCGGCTCTTCCAGATTCTTTCCATAGGAGTTGACATTCTGTCCCAGGAGCATGACCTCCACCACACCGTCTGCGACGAGGCGTCTGATCTCTCCCACGATATCCTGTGGATTCCGGCTTCTCTCGCGGCCGCGCACGTAAGGAACGATACAGTAGCTGCAGAAATTATTGCAGCCAAACATAATATTAACGCCGGACTTGAACGGGTACTTCCGGTCGGTGGGAAGTTCTTCCACGATCCGGTCAGTCCCCTTCCAGATGTCAACTAC
>OFMJ01001375.1_pt1 | contig 18420 bp, 16 predicted proteins | sample 1541801 | NCBI WGS metagenome assembly OFMJ01 (sample SAMN04209234, study PRJEB22552) | human gut metagenome | biome: gut; material: feces | host: Homo sapiens | place: USA: Oklahoma
ATAGTATAATTACTTAATCCGTAATAAAAGATTGTTTTCCGGGAATGCTTATATAGATGCGCGCTGCTTACAAATTTACATAACATAATAAACGGGGATCTTTTTTCTCCGATGAAAGGAAAAATCATGGAATTTGAATCGGTAGAAATCCGCAGGCTGCTGGCCGCGCTTACGGAACGCACCCGGAAAGGGACGATTAGCTGGGAAGTGGCGGAATACGATCCCATCTGCTTTATGACTGAAATGGGTGTGGAATTTGATGGCTCGGAGACAGAAAATTTTGCCCAGAACATCGCCTTTTGCTGCCGGCTGAAAACTGGCCGCTCCATCTGGCTGGAGGCCTATGAATCCATAGGCTTCCCGTCTCCCCGCGGCTTTCCCTCCCCATCGGCCGGGCCGGCCCTGAGGGGCCTGGGGTTTTACATCATCCGTTTCCTCTCCCCTTCCGGGAAGGTGCTTTACCAGTCGGAACGGATTGTGACCAAAAGAGAGCAGCAGCTTCTCATATGTCTTCTCTGTGACGCTGTTTTTCAGAATACGGAACCTTATTTTCTCCATCTGCCGCACAATAATACGGCACAGTTCCAGAAATACCTGCACCATCATGATCCGGGCGGCGGCCTGGAGGACCATCCGCTCTCCCAGCTTATGAAAAAATTTTACAGGGATAACCGCTGTCTGGAATTTCATTTGCTGGCCATAAGCTGTGCCAACGGAATCAAAAACGGGAAATGACGCATTCTGTCATTTCCCGCTTTTTCTCCCGTTCAGGCCTTCCCTGGCATATTCTGTAGGCGATTTTCCCGTATACTTTTTAAAAACCCTGCTGAAATAGTATTCATCCGGGAATCCAACGCTCTCCCCGATTTTGGACATTTTCCAGGGGGAATTGAGGATCAGCGCCTTGGCATGGTTGATCCGCACCCGGTTCAGATACCTGAAAATCGTCTGCCCTGTCACCTTCTTAAAGGTACGGTTCATATAATCAAAATTGCCGCCGAATTCCTTTTCCAGAAGCTGACCCGTGATATCCCCGGCATATTCCCTGTTCAGGTAATTCAGCATTTCCTGTACATTCCGGTAGGAGCGGGGCTGCTCCTCTACATAAGCAACCGTCTCCGTGGATACATAGCTTCTGCCAATTTCCACAAAAGCCTCCAGTATCTTACAGGCCAGCATGGTTTTATAATTCTCCAGCTGTGTCGTGTTATTTTCCACCGCCTCATTCAAAAGCTCCGTCACCTTAACAAGACTGCTGTAATCGGCCATGTGGTAATGCTTCGGAAGATACAGGCTCTGGCCTTCGCACTTTTCATAACTGAAAATATCACTCTGGATCGACTCCTGCCTGTTCTCCAGCAGAAGCTTCTGAAATCCCTTTTCTTCTTCAAAGGGTTCTATTTCAGGATGCCTGAAATGTACGTAAAAATACTCGCACCAGGAGGCTTTCACTCCCACATGCGTAAACCGGGGATCCAGTACAAATACATCCCCCGGCTGAAGGGTAACCGCCCGTCCGTCCTCCTCCAGATACATGACGCCCTTCTTAATGAGATAAACTATGTATTCGTCCGCCTTTCTTCTCCGGTGCACGTAAGGCGGTTCAATCACCACCGAATCCGCCAGCCTGACCGATGGCAGAATCCGGGGATTCATCCGGTAAAACATTCCCTGCTGTCTCCCTTCCTCTCACCCCTCCGGGCATACCGCCGGCCAGCCCGAAACCGGAAATCCAATACTTAACGCACCTGCTTGCAGGAATCCCGAATCACCAGCCGGGATTTCACCATCTGCACCCGCGGCGGCTCCTCATTGTGGATAGCCTGTATGGCAGTTTCGATCAGAGTCTTCCCGAACAGCTTATAATCGTAGCCGACACAGGTCAGCCTTGGCATACAGGTCTCTGCAATATAAGTATTATCAAAGCTCACCACGGAAATATCATCCGGAATGCTGTAGCCCTGCTCCCGCAGCGCACGGACAATCCCCACAGCCGTAAAGTCATTGATGGCGATAATCGCGCTGGGCATGGGATGATCTTCCCGGATAAACCGGTACATTGCGTTGCTTCCGCTTTCTATATCGTAGCTGTGGCCATCCACAATATATTCCTCCCGTACAGGAATCCCGTACTTGCGCAGCATCTGACGGTAACGCAGACGTTTATCCAGGGTGGATTTTACATTGTCGCGCCCTCCGATGAGAGCGATGTCCCTGTGTCCGTTTTCTATCAGGAACTGCATCAGCAGCTCCATGGACTGCCCCTCGTCAATATTCACCTGATAGCAGTCCGCGCCGTCCAGTTTGCCTGTAATCAGCACCGGTGTGGTATTGGCAATTTTGTTAATATTCTCCACATAGCTGGTGTCGGATATCAGTTCATCCACCTTTCCGCCTATCTGGATAATCGCATCCACCCTCTGGCCTGAGAACTTTTCCAGATAGGAAACCTCCATCTCATTGCTTCCCAGGGAATTGCAGAGCATGAGGAGATAGCCGTTTTCATTGGCCACCTTTTCGCATTCCACCGCCATGGTGGCGTAAAAAGGGTTTCGGATATCAGAAACCATCAGGCCGATTATTTTGGTCTGAACACTGCTTAAGCCTCTGGCCAGGGCATTAGGCCGGAAATCATACTTCCTGATCAGCGCCTCAACCCTGAATTTCTTTTCCTCGCTCACCTTTGCATTCCCAGTCAGCACTCTGGAAACCGTAGCCGGGGATACGCCCGCTTCCTTTGCAATTGTATATATACTGATCGTTTCTTTTTCCATTACGCTCCTCCCCGTTCCAGGCATTTCTGTCATTCCCCGAAAACACACCGTTGAAACCGGTATCATTATAATTCTATTATAATACATACAGCGGAATTAACCAATCCTTTTTTCAAAAAAATCGGTAATCTGCAAATTTTTATAAAATTTGCTTTCCGTAAGTTTTTTGCGGCGCGGTTATGGATAAAATGTAACGGTTCAGATACCTGAACCGTTACGGGTATGCCGTCAGGAAAACGCTTATCAGCCCACGTCCGGCTCTGCCTTCAGGCTGATTTCCGGCGCGGTCTTTCCGTCCGTTTCAAACATGATAATTTCATTGGTCCCTTTCTTAAGAAGCGGCGCGGGAATATACAAACGCTTCTGCGGCCCGATTTCCCAGAACCTGCCCAGATTAAAGCCGTTTAAGAAAGCACAGCCTTTTCCCCAGCCCGCAAAATCCAGGAAGGTATCCCCGGCCTCCTCCACTTCAAAGGTAAACCGGTAAAAGCCGGGCCGTCCCTCCTCATATCCCTTTGTAAAATCCAGCTTTTCCAGATTATCAAGCGGCAGCGTATACATTTCCCAGTTATAATGCATATGACCGTTGAGCTGCACACATCCCTCGATTCCCTTCCTCTGGTATTCCATACGGGGACCGAAATTCACACGGCCCATATTTTCCACAAGGATATCCATGGTCGCACCTGCCTCAAAGTCCGCATTGACCTGCACCTCTTCCAAAAGCTGCCTGTCATAAAGGGCTGCCACAGGTTTTTGCTCCACGAAAATGTTAGCTCTGTCATTGGCGCCCCAAAGGCGGATTTTTTCCAGATTCTGTTCCCGTTCCAGAGCCGTGCGGTACAGAATATAGCCGTAGCTCTGATCCAGCTTCTCCATGGGAATCGGGAACGTATTTTTCACAGGAACCGAAATGTCCTTAAGCGCCTCAAACAGTCCCACCTTCTCCTGCACCTTCAGTGTGCCGTAAGTCTTTTTCCTGATTTTCGATGAAAAATGAACCTGGGGAAGCTGCGTATATTTTCCGATGACCTGACGGTATTTTTCATATTTTTCCGTAAAATCCCCGGCCTCCGTCAGCACGGCGTCATAATCATAGCTGGTGACGTCCGGCGTCAGCTCGTCATAATAGTTGGATCCGTTCATGAATCCGAAGTTGGTTCCGCCTTCAAACATGTATATATTCACATGGCCCAGCTCCAGCATTTTATCCAGATCCCTGGTGCTCTCTTCCAGGTTTCCCCGCATATGGCCGCCGTTGCCCCAGTGATCGAACCAGCCGACCCAGAACTCCGTACACATCAAGGGACCGCCGTTTGTGTATTTCTTAAGCACCTCAAAACGTTCCTCCGTTTTTGAGCCGAAATTCCCGGTGGGCAGCACGCCTTCCAGCCTGCCGCAGGAAAGGGATTCATCCATGGGGCCGTCGGAGGTGACAAGGGGAACCACCGTACCGTTATCCAGCATCAGCTGCTTCATGGCTTCCATGTAATTGGTGTCATCCCCATAATAGCCGTATTCATTTTCCACCTGCATCATGATAACAGGGCCGCCGTAATTGATCTGTAAGGGCGTAATTATGGGAAACAGCACCTTATAATATTCCCTGACCTCCTTCATAAAAGGTTCATAGCAGCCCCGCAGGCGCATGCCGTCCTCCTTCAAAAGCCAGGCTGGAAGCCCGCCGAATTCCCATTCTGCACAGATATAGGGAGAGGGCCTGACAATGACATAAAGTCCTAGCTCCTGGGCGGTGAGGATAAACTTTTTGATATCCAGTATGCCGTCGAACACAAACTGCCCCTTCTTGGGTTCATGCACGTTCCAGGGCACATAGGTTTCCACCGTATTGGCTCCCATGGCCTTCAGCTTTTCCAGTCTGTCGCGCCAGTACTCGGGAACAATTCTGAAATAGTGAATCGCCCCGGATATGATTTTAAAAGGTTTGCCATTCAGGTAGAAATCATCTTTAATTTCAAAAATTCCTTCTTTCATCTCACTTCTCCTTTTCCCTCTGAATCGATGTGCATTCCTGCTATAAGGAAGGTATTATTTTTTTCATAAGGCCGTTCTCATCGAATTCCACGCTGTCAAGGCAGGTTTCCCTGTGATAACCCTTTCCCTCCGGATATTCTGCCAAAGGCAGGGCAAAACGGTGATAGGCGATTATCCAGGCATCCTGTGCCGGCGTTTTCATGATGCAGTGATGTCCGGTTCCCAGGATTCCCTCCTCCGGCCGTTTAATATCTATGACAAGATAATTGGGGATTCCCGGCGGAAACAGGGTTGAAGGTCTCTATATAAAACGCTGCCTTCCCGTTATTTTCCACGCATTCCCAGGCCGTCATGGCATGGTAATCCGGATTATCAATTTTCTCAAATTCAAAGGAGCGGTTCTGTATTAGCTCCGCATATAAGCCGCCGTCGGCAGCATGGTTCAGATCCTCAAAAAAAATGCCGAACAGATCATTCATTTCATTCTGTTTTCCGTTTGTGTCAATAAGCAGTCTGTTTTCCATTTTAATTTTCCTGTCTGTGGTGGTCATGGATCTATTATGTAAATTGCCGGCTGCATACCGGAGTATGCAGCCGGCAAAAGGCTTCATGCTATATTCAGAAATTTATTTATACAATGCATCAAACTGTGCCTGCAGTTCAGCAGTTACATCTTCAATGCCGGCCTGCTTCAGAGCCGTCTGCATCTCAGCTACAATATCTTCTGCTGTTCCGGAGTATTTACCAAAAGCAATCTGCTTCATATAGTTTACATAGGTTTCGTTTACGTTGTTAATCTTTGACTGAATATCATCTACTTCAGGAACAAACTGTCCATAAGGATAGTCAATCTTAATCTTGTCATACTCTGCATATAGAGCATCAATCTTATCCCAGTCTCTTGTGGCATCTCTGATTTCCAGGTCGTCGTTACGTCCCCACCAGAAGTTGGTTGTTTGGTTGATATTATCTGTATCTGCATTATATCCTTCAGGTTCTACGCGAAGTCCTTCGTCATTAACATCCCATGACACACCCTGGATACCGTAGCAAAGAAGCTGATAGCATTCAGGATCATTTCTCAGAAGGTCATATACCATAAGTGCTCTTTCAGGATTTGCACTTCCAGCTGAAACCGCCATAGCACCGTGTGTAATTGACAGAGCAGTAACATTTCCTGTCTCCTGTCCGAAATAGAAGAATCCGGATTCAGCATCAGGATCGTCCTGATAAATCTTGTTCTGGCTGGTAGGGCTCACCAGGTCTGTCCAGGTCTGAGTATGATGCTGATCTGCAGCAACCTTGCCTACACGATAGTCATCACGGTTTGTAGTGGATCCAACATTGAGTACGTCAGTTCTCCATACGCCAATTTCATCCCATTCTTTCATGGTTTTCGCAAATTCTACCATCATTTCCGTATCGGAATACGCAGGTGTAGTAACGGTGTAAAGATTGTCTCTTGTACCGCCCCACAGAGCTCCGGAACAGATACCGTCAATAGCTACAAAGTTTGTATGAGAACTAATCCAGCCGCCTGCCAGCTGTGTATGGTGTGTTCCATCGGAATCCCAGGGGATAATGTCAGGATAAGTTTCCTTTACATAGCGGAAGTATTCTGTCATATCTTCCCAACTGTCAACTCTGTCCAATCCGGCTTCTTTTGCCCAGTCAAGACGATATATGAAACCATGGTTGGTCCACTGTGCATAATTGTCTTCAGGCATCAGATATATTTCACCGTTGTATTTGCACATATCCCAATGTTCAGGGCTTACGCTTGCCCAGGTCTGGGGCGCATAAGTCTTCAGCATATCTTCGGACAGTTCCAGGAATGCACCGTTCTTGGAATTCGGCCATGCATCCAGCCAATCGGAAGCGGTACCAACCAGATCTACCGTACCATCCATCTGAGCCAAGGTAAGGTTATAGTTTGTAAGATAATCGGTCCAGGGAATGAAGTAAATTTCGAGTTCTGCATTTACCTTTTCAGTAAGGATCTTGTTTAACTCTGTCATCATCTCTTCATACTTTGCTTCTGTTCCGGAAGGTCTATCACCAGTCGTCATATAAGTGATTTTTACATGTTCTGATGTGTCAACATTTGCCCAAGGGTCAGATGAATCAGCAGTTGCCGCATCTGTTGCGTCGTCTGCAGCTGCGCTGTTGTCAGCTTCCGCAGAATCTGTAGACGCAGTTTCTTTGTCCGTAGCAGTCTCAGAGCTACTGCTTCCGCATGCTGCCAGGCTTGCTACCATAGTAGCTGCTAAAAAAATTGCGAGTAATTTCTTTTTCATACTCAACCTCCATTTCGTTATTTGTTCCCTATGTTATCTCTGCTTGTGCAGAGTAAGAACCTTAATTCTCTAAGTTAATATGGTCCATAAATCAATTGCTGTCTGCCATCATCCTTTTACTGCTCCGACTGTTATACCGCTGATAAAGTATTTTTGGACAAACGGATAAAGGAGAATAATAGGTCCTGTCGCCAATACTGCATTTGCCATCTTAACGCCTTCCTGAGGTATATCAACCACATTGACAAATTGTCCTGCGACAGAATTCTTTAAAGCATCAATCTTATTTACAACTTCATATAAAGTATACTGCAGAGGCTTAATTGCCACTTTCGTACTAAGGAACAGGGATGACTGATACCATTCATTCCAATAGCTCAAAGCAAGAAACAGTCCTATAGTTGCCAGTGCAGGCTTAAGCATAGGGAGGATTAATGATGTAAATATTCTCATGTCTCCGGCGCCGTCAATCTTGCCGGATTCTGTAATTTCATGAGGTATTGCTTTCACAAAGTTCTTCATAAGGATAATCAGCCAGGGTGACATTAAAAGCGGAAGCAATACTGCCAGATAGCTGTCCTTCAAATGGTAGGTCTGTGTCATCAACAGATAGTAAGGAGCCAGGCCTGCTGAGAAAAGGCTGGTAAAATAAATATAGAAGGAAATTGCATTACGGAAAGGAAAATCCTTTCTCTGAAGTGCATAACCTGTCATTGAAATAATGGACAGTCCCAAAAACGTTCCTACTCCTGTCATTACTATGGTTAATATGTAAGATTTCCATATATTTCCGTTCTTTGTTACCATCTGATACGCTTCCAGTGAAAACTCCTTGGGGATAAGCTGAACACCCTGCGCATGAATAATTGCCTCACTGGTAAAAGATGTCCCAATAATAAGAAGGAACGGAACAACACAGGCAAGTGCATAAATCGTAATTATCACATAGCCAAAACTTCTGATTATTATATCTGATGTTCCGAGCTTGACTTTAGCGCCGGACATCTCTAAATCCATATCTTTTTTCTTCGCCATGATTGACCTCCATTTCTATTTAGAACAGGGAATAATCCGGTTCAATTTTCTTTACAATATAATTGACTGCCATTACAATCACAAAACCAATTACTGACTGATACAGGCCTACTGCAGAAGCTGTAGAGAAGTTAAAGTCCGTCATAGTTGCTCGATATACAAATGTTTCAATAATATCTGTTGTCGGATACAAAATGGAGTTTGAACCAATAATGTTATAGAACAAACCAAAGTTTCCTTTTACTATACCGCCAAGGGCAAACAAAATCAGAATAACAATTGTCGGTTTCAGCGAAGGGAGAATTATATAGCGTATTTTCTGAAATCCGTTGGCACCGTCTACCCTTGCCGCTTCGATTGTTTCCGCATCAATACCCATTATTGCGGCGAAATAAACAACCGAGTTATATCCTGTCTGCTGCCAGAGATAGATGATTACCATAAGCACCGGCCAAACCTTAGGATCCGCATAAGGCTGCCATTTTTCCATACTCATCGCAGTCAGAATGCTGTTTATAAATCCTGTATCAAAATTCAGTAAGCTGTATACCAGCAGGCCTACCAGAACCTGTGAAATGAAATAAGGCAGGAACATTAATGTTTGCGAAACTTTCTTGAACCATTTACTTCTCATTTCATTCAACAGAATTGCGATGAATACTGCCAGCAGATTCCCCAGTAATATAAACGCCAGGTTATAAAGAATCGTATTTCTGGTAAGAGACAGCAGTTTTCCTGATTCAGCTAAAAATTCAAAATTCTGCAAACCAACAAATTTACTTCCGAAAATACCGTTCCGGTAATTATACTTTACAAATGCTACCCAGATACCCGGCAATGGCATATAGCTGAATGCAAAAAAGAACAAAATCGCCGGCAGGCACATTAAAAGTAATACGCGATATCGGATTACATTCTGTATAAACGACCTTTCTTTTCTCTTTGGTACGGCGGCAGCCGCATTTGATTTCTTCTTACTCAACCTTTTTCCCTCCTACTACTTATAAATTACAGTTTTTTATTAACCGTTTCTCTGAAACCCATTTCATATTTTAATTATATGTATTATTTTCTAGTATGTCAACAGTTTGTATATAAAAAATTTTCTTTAATTATTTTTTTATGCATTTAGCATAATTTTACTGTTATTTATAGTGGAAAAGGAAAGGCTTTTATATCTATTTTTTCCATAAGCAATTGAATTTACATTTTTTTGCTCTTTAAAAATCAAGGAAATTAAGAAACCGATTTCATTATTGAATTTATTTATCCTGAATTATTCACGGCACTGTGCTCTAACTATAGAAAAGGGGCACAGAGCAAAAAATAATCAGGAAGAGTGGTACCCTATTTTTAATACTTGAATATTAAAATACCCGCGGCTGACTGGCAATGATGTAAACTCATCACCCTGACAACTACGGGTATTTTTATTTTCAGGTTCAGACTTCTCTGTCTTATATTTCTTTCACCCACGAGGCCGCTTGATACCGCCACGGCGCTTTAAACCAAATCCATGAAGATAAATTTCCGGAGCATTCATACGTCCAGCTATTGTTTCAATGAAAATCCCCAGTTTCTCAAGAGCTTCCAGCAATTCCTCCGGTGTTGTCCCGGGCAATGTTTCCCTCTCTCCTTCAGGCCAGTTATCAAGGGTAAGAAACTTCAAAAATTCTGATCGTTCCATAAGAATCGACTGTCCCTCCAGTTTTTTAGACAACACCTCGAGCCAGTCATATTCATCTTCAATCAGCTCATTTACTCTGTCATTTGAGACCTTGGTAAGAGCCCCCTGCAGTCTGGGGGGATACAGCAGTCTGTCATCTTCCAAAGACTCAACTTCACTTCTATGAGCCACTTGATCTTCTGCCGCAAACACAAAAGATTTCAGGAAAGGCCTGGGAACAACTTCTCCATTCGCATCCTGTATGTGATTCGGTACCCAACTGAAACTGGATCCTTTCTTTGGATTTTTTCCCATATACTTCCCTATTAATTTCTCTATAAACTGCTTCAGCGCTTCTTCTGAATCATTTGGAAAATATCCCAACTCACCTTGCCTTCTGTCAGCCAATAAGCCCGGTATACTCTGAAGATATTCCACAGCCACTGGATTCCCGCTATTTGCCAGACGTTTTACCAGTAAACGGTAAAGTGATAAAGAATCCCATTGAAGTTCCAGATGGTAAGCACGCATTTTGGAAGAATCTACAAAGTGGAGTACCTTGGAATTATACAAATCGCTCCGCAAAAAAATTTTAGCTTTCAGGTTTACCCATCTGTTATTATGGGCAAACCAGAAATTCAATAAATTACGTATATATAAAAATAAATCTTTATATACAGAACATACCCGATCTAATTCATCATATGTTATAAAAACCGTTTTTTTATTTTTATTGAAATAGCTGTCACAATGATCCACCCCAAATACTGGTAAACTGCTCTTCTTTACGGACTTTTGCATATCTGTCAAAAACCGTTCTCACAGGAAATCTTTGACTTTCTTTTCCTGAAGCCTGATATCCAACTAAAAACATAGGCTGTTTTAATTTTGTATGACGTTTTCTATCTGCTTCACTCAGTAAATGATTTAGCCCGCCTTCTGAAGTAAGCACCTTGAATAATTCTGATTTACCTGCACCTCTTCCTCCAGTCACCAAAAACACTTTTTCATCTGCCAGTTTACTATAGCTGCGCAATGGAAGAAAATAAGGGATCAAATTGTTTTCATCTTCTGCAGAGGCATTTGCCGGCGCTATTTCGGAAAGTGATTCTAATACTGATATTTTTTCTTCTAATGTCATGTCAAATCCCCCTCGTCAAACCATGCTTCTATCCTTACAGTTACTGTCTGGTAGGCTTCTGTCGTTAACTGCCTGGCAAAAGCTTTTACCCTTTCATCTTCTTCAGTTCTTCCGGTTGAATACAAAACAATTTCCTGCCGCAAAGAAGGATCATAAGGTAAAAAAACCGGCGCATGAGGAACATCCGCTGCTTCTATTCCCCGAAGAGCCTCACCCTCTGCATAATAATTCTCTATAAAAACGGAATATGCCTTTTGGACAAAACGTTCCCTTGCCTGAATAAATGAAGTTGATGTAGCGCTGTCACACATACAATCCACAATCACAATGGGCATATTATCTGCATGGCTTTCAGAAATTGTCCGAATCACCTGTGTCATACCATCCCATGATTGTCTGGAATGATTACCAAAAAGAATGCAACATGAGGCATACTTTAAGCTCATATTCAATGCTTTTCTAGCTTAAAAACAGCTCCCAAAAGCTGCCTTCCCCTATAATCCCTTCAGCATTGCAATAAAATTTTTCTTTCGCTTATTTTTATCTTTAAATTCGTCAAACATGCTTACCCACTGCGACTTCTGTCCGTTCTCCCTCATAATCCCTTTTATTTGTTTCAACAGCCCTGCCGCTGTTTTATATCTATTGTTGCTGCTTACACGAATTAACTCATTTACGTCTTTCCAGTAAAGCTCAAGTATTTCGTCTGGATATTTTTTTGCTAATCGGCTGCTGAAATACTGATTATAATCCACATCCCAGTAATCATAGCTGTGTATGGCATTCTGAATATCTTTCAGGACAATTTTTTCTCTGCCTGTTTCCATACATATATCCAGGTACAGCTTATGGTTTTTTCGATTTATCTTATCCAATATATTTTCATATTCTTTCTGCCAGTCCTCTGCCGTTAATTCCTTTTTACATATTTCAAACCATTCTTTAACCTCTCCTTTTTCACAGGTATCCAGAATAAGCATCAGCATTTTTTTCTTTTTATCATAATCTTTCAGCTGCCGCGCATATCTATAAAGATGCTTTGCTATTGCGGAAATATTTATATCCCATTTTGTTTTTACGGCAATTTTGTATAACCGTTGGAGTTGGGCATCATTGCGTTCTTTAATATAAATCGGCGCTGCATAATCAATCAGCTCATCCAGTTTTCCTCTGCATTTTTCCATCCCTTCCCATATGTAATCTAACGCTTTCCGGCGATCTCCCTTTTCTTCAAAATATTCTGCAATCCGTACATAATCAGAACCATATACAAGATTGCCAAGCTCCGTTTTTAAATACTGCTCCTCGTCTCCGATTTGCAAATAGAGGTCTGCTGCATATTTCCCATAATAGCCGCCCCCCTTTGATAATTCATCCGCAAGATATCTCTTTTCTTCCTTATTTTTGCAAAATGACTCCGCAACCTCGATCAGTATATCATCAAAGCCGCTGTTTCCTTCATAAAATTCCTCTAACATTTCATCAAGAATTTTGCTTCGGATATCCCATAATATATCATTATCCTTAATCAGCCCGTCCATTTTCCATAAATTATCGCAGGCCTTGTCCTCATTCCTCTCAGGGCCTCCTCCGTACTCGTTAAAATCACTGATTATTTCCCGTGCTTCCTCCCACAGGTTCTCCAATTCAACCTCCGCAGCCTTGTTTTTGTGCTTTTTATTATTTTTTCTGCACCAGTCTATAACTGCCTTCTCCGTATTTGGGCTTTGCAGCGTCATTTTTGATATAATTTCTATATAATCCTTCTCTTTTGCCCCTTCCAGCATTTCCTTAACCGTTTTTTTATCCATATCAACCTCCATAATAATATTTTTAACTGTTTTTTCACAAACCATGATCCTCTTTCAGCGCCTCCATCAGGCGGTCCATATCCACACTCTTACGCAGCTTCGCCCTGGATATCAGTTTTTTCGCCGTTGCGTTGTCCTGTCTCTTATAGACTGACCTGATCAGGTACAGGAAAACCGTCAGGTTTTCCTTGCATTTTTCCAATGCCAGTCTGCACGTTTCCTCCGCTGCTTCATAGTTTTCCAGACTGTCATAACAGAGTGTGAGTTCAAGGTAAGTTTTGCTGTCCCGATTCAGATGCTCCTTTAGGCAGTCTATATTTTTTTCTGTTTCTCCGTACTTCTGGTATATTTTTACCCCATCTTCCCACATATTGCTGCGTTCCAGCTTTACCATGAAATCTGCTTGTTCCTGTATCTCTATCCAGGATTCTTTCAGCAGGGATTCCTCTCCCTTGTCCGTCAGCTTGACGGCTTCTTCGTAAATAATTTTCCAACCGCATGCATAGACTGCTTCTTCTATGCGGGAAAGCAGTTTCCTGTCCGGCGATAAGAGCCGATGTACCGCGTCTTCCCCAGTTTCTATGCCCGCCACCCTCAGCGCCGACTCCAAATCGGACATTTTCCATTCTACTGTAAGTAAGCTTTTGTCCATTTTCTTCTCTCTTTTGTGAAATCAACACGCTGACCTGCCGAAAGTTTTATACTTATTATACACGAGATTCCTAATAAGTCATATATCCATAAACATAATCATTTTATATTTTAGGCAATTAAAATGACTTCCCTGCTTTAATACCTTCCGCTACCCAGGCAGACTATCCTCCAAACACAACGCCCCATATCCAGTCCTTTCATTCGGATATCTCGTCTCCCCCCGCACGCTCCTGGCCCCTCTGCGCAGATGCGCTTTCAGCTTCTCTCCGTACATATACGGATCATTCCCCCTCACAATCCCCCACTCCATCATCAGCGCCGCCGCCCCGGTGACAAGCGGTGCGGAAAAAGACGTACCTGTATACGCCTCATAACCGCCGCCGGCCCGGGCGGCTATAATATTCACGCCGGGCGCGGCAAGATCCGGCTTGGTATTGGGAAACCCCGGCAGTTCTTCTTCTCCCCGCACCCCTCTGCCTGAAAAATCCGCATAAGCATCGTAGGCTCCATAAATAGCGCCCACCGTAATCAGCTTCCCGGCCGTGGATGGGACCGTAAGCGTCAGCTCCGGCGTCGGGGCAAAAAAACGGGTATCCACCGAACGTACCGCCTGCCCGGGCAGATACAGCTGGTATTCCCCTGTTATCAGAAGGACCGGCTCCAGCTGAAATACCCAGATACCAGCGTTAATGTAAGTTTCCACAGGGATAAAATCAAAATATATCTCCTGATTTACTGAATAAGGCGACGGCTCCCCCACATAAATGAGTATCCGCGTCTGATCGATAACAAGCTCCGTCCGCCCCGGCCTGGTCATCGGGACCTCCTCCCTCTGCCCGGAAGGGGCCTGCAGAATCACCCGGAAGCTGTCCGCGAAGTTTTTCCACAGCTGGACATTGGTCGTGCTCTCATAATTTCCCACAGCCAGCTCCACGCTCTGCCGGCCGGCAGGCTGCCCTGGCCCGCCTTCAGAAAGCCTCCCGGAAACATGGCCGGCAGAAGCACCCTCATTGCCGCTCCCCGCACAAATCACATTTTTCCAAATCTCAGAAGCATTATCCATAAAACGCTCCAGAAGGGAACTGCCGTCATGCGCGCCGTAGCTGTTCCCGAAGCTTAAATTTACTGCCATAGGCATACCCAAAGCCTGCGCCTTGCCCAGTGCATAGGTCATTGCCCGCATCAACTGGGTCGTACGCGGATAAGCACCGCTGCCAGCCTGCCCCAGCTTTACAATAAGCAGAGCCGCACCGGGCGCCGCACCCGTATACCGAGCATTGGGATTACTACCCGCAGCAATGGCGGCCACCGCAGTCCCATGCCCGGAAACATCCGTACTCGGCACTCTGCGGAAGGTTTCCTCCCCGCCAGCCTCCAGCGCTTCCGTAATCTGCGCCTGCGTAAACTCCACCCCAACGGAAAACCCTTCCGGCGGGAAAAATCCCCTTTCCGGATCCGGCGCCAGTGTCTGATCCCACAGATAAAGAATCCGGCTGCCTGCATTGTCCCTGAAATCCGGCAGCGAATAATCAATTCCCGTGTCAAATACAGCCACAATGCAGCCGCTTCCCGTCAGCCCCCCTCTGCCCGTCTGTCCGCCCGTAAAACTCCCGCCGCCCGTAGGAAAACAGGATTGCTGTTTAGCATCATAAACGCTGTATAAAAGCTCCTTCGGTTTTTCCACATATTCGATCTCTTCCGCTGCCACAAGCACCGGAATCAGGCTTTCAGGTATGGTGACTATGGCATAGCCGGCCAGCAGAATTTCCACCTTGATATATTCATTTTCCAGCCTGCCGATATCCCCATGGAATTTAACAATCAGCTCCCAGGTCCTGTCTGAAACATCAAAGCCCACGTTAAGGGTCCTGGAGAGTTCCCGCTCCTCCTGCGTGGAATCCAGGCTCAGATTCAGAATATTTTCCAGCTTCTGTGAATTCATCCCATTTCCTCCCGGCAAAAAGCAAAATGCATTACAGGATTAAAAGAGCCGGCGGAAGCAACGTTCCGCCGGCACAACTCTTACTCTTAATCTATGAACTTTCGGAAAAAATGTGTAACCGCCCAGCCAACTTCTACAGCTTGGAATAGCCATACCCGTTCACCATGGCGTCAAGCTTCTGTTTTGCCTTGCAATACGGACAATTATGTACCTCATATGCCTGATACCCGGGAATGTCGCTGGTATCAAACATGGACTCCACCATCATGCCATTAATAGACTTGATAGCGCTGAATACCGCACAGATCCCCTGTACCTGTCCGCCATAGTACTCAATACACTCAAGGCTCCTGCGCATCGTCATGCCGGTGGTTGCGGTAGCCAGCAGCAGCAGAACGTTTTTCCCCTGGATCTCCCCAACCAGGTTATCCCGGAAAATCATCTGGTTATTCACATTAAACTCCGGCGTTACCACATAAACCGTGTTGTGCATATTCATGGAAGGAAAACTCCCTTTTTCCAGCTCCTCCGCCATATATGCCCCGATTACTTCACAGCCGTCCAAGCAGACTATGGTATCCACCACCGTCTCTATGGGCAGTCTCTGCACAAAGGCCTTACCTACTGCCGCAGCCTCACTGCGCCTTGTTTTCAGCCCCGTCATATCCACATAGTAATTGATATGGGAGTGACTCGTTGCAAAATGGCCCGGTATTGCCCTGAGAATAATATTGCTTCCGGCCTTTGAATAGAACTTCATCACCTTATTTTCCATACCTTCTCCTTCCCTGCGCCGTACGCACCTCTACCAGATTTACAATTTGAAGTATAACCCCCCTGCTGCCGCGGCAATCCACTCTTCCTGTATAACCGGTTCTCCTGCCCATCCGCATCTACTGCATACCCGGTTCTCCTACATTCCCGCTTCTCCTGCATCCCTGTTTCTCCACCATACCGGAAAAATGCGCCTGTCAGGGAATCACTTTTACTTCGAATCATACTTTTATTATAAGTGTTTTGGAATATTTTTACAAGTTTTTATAGCGCCAGCGCACTTTTATAGGCATTTCAAACAATTTTCTCTCCGACAATTCAGCACTTTTTTCACAGTTATCCATACCTGCGGCCATCCTCACAACTTTCCCCAACCATCATTCCTTCATTCTCACCGGATCTCCTTCTGCAAAATCCCTGTCCGCCGCATTGATAACCTTAGTGTTACCATCCAGTGCCCCTGACTGCAGCGCGGCATACCTGTTATTCTTATCCAGAACCTCTACCATAAGCTTCTCCGCCGTCAGCTCTTTTCCAAGAATCCCGCTCCGTTCCCCCAGCACATACACAAAATTACGCTGGTTTTCATCCGTATGAAGCGCATCGATGGAAATACAGCAGTTATATAGCTCAGACTGTACGGACAACCGGAAACTGCCGCTCTGCCCTATCGTACCCACGCCCTCCGGCAGGTTCATCAACGCCCGGAAGCTGCCGGGACTGGACTCCTCCTCCGTCAGATAATCCACTGTTACCTCCGTTTCCACGCTGCCCAGGCTGACACTTGCACTACTTCCCTGATTCACATATTTCTTATCCTCTTTATCCAAAATCACCTCAAACTGCAACGGTTTTTCAGTATCAGCAAACACTACCGCCGCACCTGCCGGAGTATTCTCTCCTGCCGCCACTCCCACACGCGTCACAATCCCGGCCTGTTCAGCACTGATCAGCCCCTCTGCCTTCACCAGCTCCTGAAGCTTTGCCAATTCTTCTCTCGCAGCCTCCAAATCCAGCCGGTAAATCCCTAACGAACTGTCCGAAAGCTCCGGACGCATACTGTCCTCCAGCCCCCGATCCGCTTCCAGCTTCGCCTTTTCCAAAGCATCCTCCGCATCCTCCACAGCCCGTTGGGCCGCCATGCTTTTATCCTCCAGACTCTTCCTGGTGCTTCTCCAGCTCTCCCACTTCGCATCCTCAGACGTAAAGTCAGGCTGCCCAGGCGCATTCCCCTGAAGCGCCCCCACCTCTTCAGAAATATCCTCCTGCGCATACCCCGCCTGCGCCAATTCCTTTTTTACCTGTGAAAGCTCCGCCTCCTTCTCCGCCAGCTCCGCCTTCCAGGCCTCCACCTCATCCTTATCCACTCCGCCCGAGCCTTCGCTGCCACTTTTCTTCAGCTCATCCACCTCAGCCTGCAGACTCTCCGCCCGCCTCTGCAGCTCCCGCACCCTGCCGGAAGCCGATTGCACCTCCTGCGTTCCCTGAGAAAGCCTTGCCTTCCACTCCTGATAAGCCTCCTCCTGCCGCTTACGCTCCTCCTCCGAAGTCAGCTTCAAATTCTTATCCAGATGCTCCTGCAGCTGCGCCCGCGCAGCCGCCTCATCCTCCAAAGCCCTGTCAAGCGCCTTCTGCGCCTGCTCCACAACCCGGACCGCATCCTCCCCGGCCCTGCTCATCTCCACATTCTTTTCTGCCCCTGCCAGCTCCAGATTCCCCTCAAGCGTTGCCACCTGAAGCTCCAGCTTCGCAATACTCCGCTCCTGAGCCCGCACCCTCCCCATCAGATACTCCCCATCCAACGAAAAAAGCGCCGTTCCCTCCTCTATCCGCTCCCCCGGAACCACAAACACCTCACTCACCCGAAGCCCCTCCGCCACATTCACAGCCAGCTCCCCGCTCCCCTTCACATTCCCCGCCTTCTCCACCACATGCTCAACCGCCATCTGCCCCGGATTCTCCACAGAAACCCGCGGCAGCCCATTCGCATAAATCCCCCTCGAAACCAACGTCAAAACCAACATCCCCACCAAAAACCCCCCAAACCACTTCAAAATCCTCTTCCTGCTCTCAATCAATCCACCCATCCCACATCTCTCCTATCAAAATTCCGTAACTACTCCAACCAAACTCCCAACCCCACCACCCCAAAAATCCACCTATCCCCCAATCCCCTCCTACCCTCACTTTATCCATATCCAACTCTAATCCATGCTCTTGTCCTTTGCTCTTGTCCTTTGTCCTTGCCTTTTGTCCTTGCCTTTTGTCCTTGCCCTTTGTCCTTGCCCTTTGTCCTTGCCCTTTGTCCTTGCCCTTTGTCCTTGCCCTTTG
>OFMJ01001378.1_pt1 | contig 18336 bp, 18 predicted proteins | sample 1541801 | NCBI WGS metagenome assembly OFMJ01 (sample SAMN04209234, study PRJEB22552) | human gut metagenome | biome: gut; material: feces | host: Homo sapiens | place: USA: Oklahoma
TTTTACCATAGAAGACCTTCTAAAACATTATTTACAGAAAAAGTTTCATACTCTCAGATAAATACATTTTTGGCTCTCTCACAAAATGGGTGCCGCATACGCGACACCCATTTTGTCTTACATCACATCTTATTGTTGCTTTTTAAATACTAAATCAGACATCTCCACTATAATGCAAAGTTTATAAATAAAAATATATAATCAAATAAATAAAAGGCACATATAAAATTATAACTAGAGTTTTACTACGTTAACAGCCTGTGGTCCTTTAGCACCTTCAGTTACGTCAAATTCAACTGCCTGGCCTTCTTCTAATGATTTGAATCCATCCATAACTAAGCCTGAGTAGTGAACGAAAACGTCGTTTCCAGCTTCATCAGAAATAAATCCATAACCTTTTTGGTTGTTAAACCATTTTACTGTACCTTTGTTCATACTGATACCTCCATAAAAAATAAAAAAATAGTCATTGTATCGCAAGCGATACTGTTATAGTTTAGCGTAAATACACAGAAATGTCAATGAAAATTGTGGAGTAATCGTAAAAAATATACAAAAGATGATTTCGAAATATGCGATGTAAAAAGTGCATAAAAATCGTGTCAAAAATTTGGTTATTATTATTGGGTGGTTTTGAGCGAAAATGATTGAAAATGAAAGAAAATGGTGGTATTCTGATTTCAGAAAGAGAAAAGAGGTATCACATGTTAGCGGAAGAAAGATTTAGTGCGATCGTAAAAATTGTGGAGGCAAAACGGACAGTAACAGTACAAGAACTGACGGAGCTACTGGAAACATCGGAATCAACCATTCGGCGTGACCTGACAGAACTTCACAAGAGGGGGAAAATTATTAAAGTTCATGGCGGTGCGACTGCTGTGGAGATGGAGTATCGGACGAAAGATGCATCTGTACCGGAGCGGCAGAATCTGAACACAGACGAGAAGATGCTGATTGCAGAGAAAGCGGTTGAATTTATTAGAAAGGATGATTTTGTATATATTGATGCGGGAACAAGCACAAGTTTTCTTGTAGACTGTATCAAAGAAAAAAATGCAGTATATGTGACCAACGCATTTACCCATGCGAGAAAGCTTGTGCAGAAAGGATGCCGGGTGTTTCTGTTGGGAGGGGAACTAAAGGAGTCCACAGAAGCAATCATCGGAGTAGATGCCGTGGAATCCTTGAATAAATATAATTTTACAAAAGGATTTTTTGGAGCGAACGGTGTGCATAGAGAACGAGGATTTACCACTCCTGATGTAAATGAGGCAAGTGTAAAAAGAAAAGCGTTCCAGAAATGTAAAGAGAGATATGTGCTTGCGGATTCATCGAAAATAAACAAAATATCTTCCGTTACATTTTCCGATTTTAATGATGCGGTAGTTATTACTTCTACAGTAAAAGAAACTTCATTCAAAAAATGTGCAAATGTTGTGGAGGCGGATAAAAGATGATTTATACAGTTACATTCAATCCATCCCTTGATTATGTGATTCAGGTGGATGATCTGACGTTGGGTGAAATTAACAGAACGAGGAAAGAAGCGATTTTTCCGGGAGGTAAGGGGAATAATGTTTCGGTCATTTTGTCTAATTTAGGAATGCAAAGTAAAGCGCTCGGATTTGTTTCTGGTTTTACCGGAAGTGCGCTTGAAAAAATGTTGAATGACTTTGGCTGCCTGACAGATTTTATCCGGCTTGATGAAGGCCTCACAAGAATTAACGTGAAGATAAAATCTAATGAGGAAAGCGAGATCAATGGACAAGGACCGGATATCAAAGAGGAACATGTTGAGAAACTTTATGAAAAGTTAGATCAGCTTGTGAAAGGAGATATTCTTGTGCTTGCAGGAAGTATCCCGAATACACTGCCTTCCGATATGTATGAACGGATCATGGAAAGGCTGGAGGGAAAAGGAGTAAAAATTGCGGTGGATGCAACAAAAGATCTTCTGCTAAATGTACTGAAATATCATCCGTTTCTGATCAAACCTAATAACCATGAACTTGGAGAAATGTTTGGAACGGTTCTGCATACAGATGAGGAGATTATCACATATGCAAAACGGCTGCAAGAAAAAGGAGCAAAAAATGTACTCATATCCATGGCTGGAGACGGTGCGATATTGATTACGGAACAAGGTGAAATCTATAAGGAAGAGGCGCCGAAAGGAACTGTAGTAAATTCTGTGGGAGCAGGAGATTCTATGGTGGCAGGATTTCTCACAGGGTATCTAAATACTGGAAATTATGAAAAAGCATTTCAACTTGGAATTGCGTCAGGAAGTGCCAGTGCATTCCTTTCCTGGCTGGCAACAAAAGAAGATGTAGTAAAATTGCTGAAAGAGCCGAAAGAGAATTACGGACTGTAGGAGGAAAAAGACGTGAGGATTACGGATTTATTAAAGCGGGAAAGTGTAGAACTAAACGGGAGTGTTTCAAACAAACAGGAAACCATTGAGAAAATGGTTGAACTGATGGTAAAGGGTGGAAACATCCGAGATGTTGAAAAATATAAAAACGGGGTATTTCAAAGAGAAGAAGAAGGAACCACCGGAATTGGTGAAGGAATTGCCATTCCTCATGCAAAAACAGATGCAGTAGGCGCGCCTGGGCTTGCCGCAATGATTGTGCGGGATGGTGTGGATTATGATTCGCTGGATGGTGAACCGGTGCGTATGATTTTTTTGATTGCGGCACCAAATACAGAAGACAATATTCACCTTACAGTTCTCAGCAGATTATCTATGCTTTTAATGGATGACGATTTTCGAGCTAATTTGATGAAAGCAGAAAGTGTAGATGAATTCTTACATGATATAGATATGGCAGAACGTGAAAAATTCGAAGAGGAGCCGGAAGAAACTTCTAAAGAAGAAAAGAAGGGGTATCAGATTTTAGCAGTTACTGCATGCCCGACAGGAATCGCTCATACCTATATGGCAGCAGAAAGCCTGGAAAAGACAGCAAAAGAAATGGGGTATACGATCAAAGTAGAAACAAATGGTTCGGGTGGAGATAAAAATGTTCTGACAGCGGAGGAAATCGCAGAATGTGACTGTATCATTGTTGCAGCAGATAAAGATGTTCGGATGGCAAGATTCGATGGAAAACCGGTTATTGTGACGAAAGTTGCAAACGGCATTCACAAAGCGAAAGAATTGATCGAAGAAGCGGAAAGCGGAAATGTTCCGGTTTATCATAGTGACAGTAAAACAGAAGAATCTGGATTTGCGGGAGAAAAGGAGAGTCTCGGGCGCAAAATTTATAAGAGCCTTATGAATGGCGTTTCACATATGCTCCCGTTTGTAATCGGAGGAGGTATCCTTATTGCACTTTCTTTTATATTTGACAGTGCAAATGCAGGTACGGAAATATTTGGTAACGGAAATCCGGTATCAAAATTCCTGAATCTTGTGGGAAATACATCGTTTGGAATGATGTTCCCGGTTCTTTCGGGATATATTGCAATGAGTATAGCAGATCGTCCGGCACTTATGCCTGGTATTGTGGGCGGACTTCTTGCCAAGGCAGGAACTTCAGTATTTCTTCCGGAAGCAGAGTGGATTTCTTCCGGATTCTTTGGGGCATTGATTGCCGGATTTGTGGCTGGCTATTTGATGCTTCTTGTAAAAAAAGCGTTGGAAAAACTCCCGCAGGCATTGGAAGGTACGAAACCTGTGCTTTTATATCCGTTTATCGGGATTGTGATGATCGGTGTGGTTATGGTATTTATTGTCAATCCACCGGTAGGTGCATTTAATGAATGGCTAAATGATGGTCTTTCCAGTATGGGTGAAGGAAGTAAGCTATTGCTCGGAGCCGTTGTGGCAGGTATGATGGCGATTGATTTTGGAGGACCGTTTAATAAAGCTGCTTATGTATTTGGTACAGCATCTATTGCAAGTGGGCAGTTTGATATCATGGCATCAGTTATGATTGGCGGAATGGTACCGCCGATTGCGATTGCTCTTGCAACAACATTTTTTAAAAACAGATTTACGAAAAGTGAAAAACAGACAACACTTACAAACTATATTATGGGACTTTCCTTTATTACGGAGGGAGCAATTCCGTTTGCAGCCTCAGACCCACTTCGCATCATTCCGCCTTGCATCATAGGTTCAGCGGTATCAGGTGCAATGTCTATGGCATTTGGATGTGGATCAAGAGCGCCTCACGGGGGAATCTTTGTAATAGGAATCATTGATCATGCACCGATGTTCCTTGTGGCATTACTTGCAGGATCCATTATAGCAATGCTCGGCATTGTATTGTTAAAGAAACCGCTTCCGGCTGATAAACAGTAGGAAGAAAATATAAATGTAAATGAAAAGGAGATAAGAATATGAAAGAATTTAAGTATGTAATCACAGACCCAGAAGGAATTCACGCAAGACCAGCAGGACTCTTAGTAAAAACAACAGCAGGATTTCAATCCGCAATTACAATGGAAAATAATGGACGTAAAGCGGATATGAAAAGGATCTTTGCAGTGATGGGAATGGGAATCAAGCAAGGAATGGAAATTACAGTGATAGCAGAAGGAGAAGACGAGGCAGAAGCAATTGCAGCAGTCGAAACATTTTTAAAGGAAAATTTATAAGAAAATCTGTAAAGGACGACAAAGAATGATTACGTTAAAAGGGAAAAGTGTGTTTGGCGGAATCGCAATCGGAGAAATTGCGTTTTATAAGAGAAATGATACACAAATCAAAAGGTGTCATATAGATGATACAGAGGCAGAAATTAAAAGATTTGAAGAAGCAAAGAATCAGGCAGAAGAAGAATTGAAAACGTTGTATGAGAAAGCAATGGACGACGTTGGAGAGGCAAATGCCATGATTTTTGAAATCCATCAAATGATGCTGAATGATTTGGATTATATTGAATCTATTGAGAATATCATTAAGCTTCAGGAAGTCAATGCAGAGTATGCGGTAGGAATGACGGCAGATAATTTTTCCGCCATGTTTGAGGCAATGGACGATGCTTATATGCAGGGACGTGCAGCGGATGTAAGGGATGTATCGGAACGCGTTCTCCATATCCTGTCCGGTGCGGCTAAAAGCGGTGTTACAATGAATCACCCATCTATTGTCGTGGCAGATGACCTTGTACCGAGTGAAACAGTTCAGCTTGATAAAAGCCTGGTACTTGCTTTTGCAACACAGTATGGTTCATCCAATTCCCATACGGCAATCCTGGCAAGAACCATGAATATTCCGGCAGTCATTGGATTAGGTAAAGAACTTTTGGAAGAGTATGATGGACACTTGGCTGTTGTAGATGGATTTGAAGGCATGATTTATGTGGATCCAAATGAGGAAACTTTGAAAATCATGCGGGAAAAACAGGAAGAAGATTTAAGACAGAAGGAACTTTTAGATCAGTTAAAAGGAAAAGAAAATATAACGTTAACTGGTCAGAAAATCAATGTGTATGCCAATATCGGAAACAGTTCTGATGTTGGAGCTGTTTTGAAAAATGATGCGGGAGGTATCGGATTATTCAGAAGTGAATTCTTATATTTGGAAAACGATACGTTCCCGACCGAAGAACAACAATTTTCGGTTTATAAAACAGTAGCGGAAAATATGGCAGGGAAAAAAGTGATTATCCGTACTTTGGATATTGGTGCGGACAAACAGGTAGATTATTTTGATTTAGATAAAGAAGAGAATCCGGCTCTGGGATATAGGGCAATCCGTATATGTTTGACAAGACCAGAAATTTTTAAAACACAACTCCGTGCTCTTTTACGCGCATCGGCTTATGGAAACATTTCCATTATGTTTCCGATGATTACATCTCTTTGGGAAGTGAAGAAGATTAAAGAGATTGTGGCTGAGGTCAAAGAGGAACTAAAGCAGGAAGGATTTGCTTATAAGGAAGATATTGAACTTGGCATTATGATAGAAACTCCGGCAGCAGTTCTGGTAAGCAGAAGTCTTGCAAAGGAAGTAGATTTTTTCAGTGTGGGTACAAATGATCTGACTCAATATACGCTTGCCATTGACCGTCAGAATCCGAAACTTGATCCGTTTTGTGATACACATCATCCAGCGGTTCTCGAATTGATCCGAATGGCTACAGAAAGTGCGCATGCAGAAGGAAAATGGATCGGTATATGTGGAGAACTTGGAGCAGATCTTACATTAACGGAAACATTCCTTGAGATGGGCATTGATGAACTTTCCGTTTCGCCATCTATGGTTTTGCCTCTTAGAAAGAAGATTCGAGAGACAAAATAAGAAGGTTGCGGAAAGAATAGGATTGCATATACTGTATAATAAAAAGCAAAGGCAGTTTTATTATATGGAAAATTTGAATTTAATCCCGGTAACGGGAGTGATACAACGTATAACAAAGATATCAGATCAGTGCTGCCAACAGATGGTAACGATACAGAATTCGGAAGGCGTGACAAATTTTATCGTTTCACCGGATACCTATGTGATTGATACGGTCAGGATGCGGATTGGAATGCGGGTTACAGCATTTTATGACGGAAGCCTGCCGGTGCCACTCATTTTTCCTCCTCAATATCGGGCGGTCATTATAGGAAGAAGTAATGTAGGTGAAACTGTTTACGCGGGGTATTTTGATGAAAATCTATTGGCAGCAGATGAATCATTGCAGTTGAATGTATCACGGGCAACAGAGATAGTCACATCGAATGGACAAAATTTCACTTGTCCTGTTGGTGATAATGTACTCATTGTATATTATGGTGTGACTACAAGAAGTATTCCGCCGCAGACGACGCCAAGAAAAATCATTGTTATGTGTTGAGCGAATGAACTTCAGAACCATCACGAATTCCTGATCCTTTCATATATTGATAGAAAATAGAAAAAATGATAGGAAAAGGGAGGATTTTATGAAAAAAAGGATGGGTTCTGTTTTTCTTGTTCTGACACTTGTGATCTCTATTTTCACTATGTCGGGATGTGGAAAACAGAAGAATGAGGAAGATACGCAAAAGAAAACGCAAGCGACAACATCAGAGAATACCCAAAAGCTTCAAAAGATTACTTTGAATGAGGTTGCGCATTCTATTTTTTATGCACCGATGTATGTGGCCATTGAAGAAGGATATTTTGAAGAAGAGGGGATTGACCTTACTCTTGTGACTGGATTTGGGGCTGATAAGACCATGACTGCAGTGATATCTGGTGAGGCGGATATTGGATTTATGGGGTCAGAAGCGTCTATTTATACCTATAATGAGGGGGCAAATGATTATGTAGTGAATTTTGCTCAACTCACGCAACGGGCAGGAAACTTTCTTGTGGCAAGAGAGGAAATGCCGGAATTTCAGTGGAAAGATCTTATGGGAAAAGAAGTGCTTGGAGGACGAAAAGGTGGTATGCCAGAGATGGTATTTGAGTATATCCTGAAAAAGAATGGAATTGATCCTGCAAAGGATGTGAATATTGATCAAAGTATTGATTTTGGTTCTACTGGAGCTGCATTCTCGGAAGGGAAAGCAGACTTCACGGTTGAATTCGAGCCAGGAGCTACAACTCTTGAGGAAGCAGGCAAAGGTCACGTAGTCGCATCTCTTGGAACAGATAGTGGTTATGTTCCGTATACGGCATTTTCCGCAAAAAAGAGTTATATAGAAGAGAATAAAGAGATATTACAAGGATTTACAGATGCACTTCAGAAAGGAATGGATTATGTGCAGACACATACGCCAGAAGAGATCGCAAAAGTGATTAAACCACAGTTTGAAGAATCAACACTGGAAACAATAACGACGATTGTTACAAGATATTATGAGCAGGAGACATGGAAAGATAATCTTGTGTTTGAGAAAGAAAGTTTCGAACTTTTACAGGATATATTGGACGATGCAGGAGAACTTACAAAACGTACTCCTTATGAAGATCTTGTTACAACCGAGTTTGCAAAGAAAGCAGTTCAATAGAAAAGAAAGAGTGCACAAAAACAGATTGCAGATTTCTGCAATCTGTTTTTGTGTTATACTATGTAGAGGAGAGTGATGAAAAATGAAAATAAAGACAGATACGCATTCCCATACAATTGCAAGTGGGCATGCATACAGTACAATTCGGGAGATGGCAAAAGCAGGTGCCGAGGCGGGACTTGAGATGCTCGCAATCACAGAACATGCGCCGATGATGCCGGAGACATGTGGGCGATTCTATTTTTCTAACTTGGGAATTATTCCAAGAAAGATGTATGGGATGCAGATGATGTTTGGTGTGGAACTGAATATTTTGGATGAAGAAGGGACAATTGATCTTCCGGAAAACCTTCTGAAACAGATGGATATAACTATTGCCAGTATTCATGGGCCATGCTATGGTGAGAGTAAAGGAATAGAAAAAAATACAAAGGCATATATCAATGCTATGAAAAATCCTTATGTATGCATTATTGGACATCCGGATGACGGCAGGTTCCCGGTAGATTATGAAGCGATTGTAAAGATGGCAAAGGAGACGGGGACACTTTTAGAAATTAATAATTCTTCTCTTAGACCAGACGGTTTCCGGGAGAATACGAGGGAAAACTCTTTGCTGCTTTTAAGACTTTGCAAGAAGTACGGAGTTTTTATTACAACAGGAAGTGATTCACACATTGATACGGAGTTAGGAGATTTTCGTTATGTATATGATGTGTTGGAAGAATGTGATTTCCCGGAAGAACTTGTGGTGACCACCTCGTATGAGAAATTAGTGTCACATTTAAAACATTGGAAAAAAAGGTAGACTTTAAAAATTTAGTGTGTTAAAATGTAAACATGGTAAAGCTTGAAAAATGAAATTAGGAGATAGAAGACTATGAGTAAGAAGATTAAGACAGAAGCAGTAGATTATCTGTTTGATGCGATTCTAAGTCTGAAAGATAAGGACGAGTGTTATACATTTTTCGAAGATATTTGTACGATTAATGAACTGCTATCTTTATCGCAACGATTTGAAGTTGCGAAAATGCTGAGAGAGCAGAAGACATATCTTGAAATTGCTGAGAAGACAGGTGCATCTACAGCAACAATCAGCCGTGTGAACCGTTCATTGAATTATGGGAATGATGGATATGATATGGTATTTAACAGACTAAATGATGAGTAAAAATAAAAAGGCGTTGGTCCCTTGTAGGTACTAACGCTTTTTTTAATAGCAACGTTCATGCGCAGTGATTTTGCAATTGCAAAATCTTTCAGAAAAAAGGAATCTATGATTTCTTTTTCTTTTCTGATTCGGGAAGAAGATCAATCAGTTTTTCGATGATCTGTTTTTTTATATATACATCAAAACTTAATGTACAGATAAACAAGAAAAGTTGTAAAAATTCTTGGTCTTCTTCTTTTGCATTCCCAAAAGAATCTGCAGAACGTTGATACATTTCTTTCACACTGATCTGTAACTCTTCGATACGATTCTTTTCAAATGTACACACTTCTTCATAGATTGAAGTAAGGTTAAGGTCAGAGTCTGCTTGGAAAAAATTGTTTGTCAGGGGATTTAGCAAAGTTTCAATATCCTTGATTGACAAAATATTCTTGAAATAATAAATAAAAATCAGAAGAAGTACATGTTCTTTGGAATATTTCTTTTTCTCAGAAGGAGGAAGAAGATTGTTCTTTGAATAATTATTAATCATTGTCTTTGTAAGAATCTTATCTTCTTTATAACGTTTGCTGGAGCTTAGATAATCCTCCATAAAAGTAGTGACCTGATCCATGTACAGGTCGATATTTGGAATGTCTTCTGATCGGATATAATCAATACGGGATAGACTGGATAAAATACTGTTTAAAATATCATTAGAATCAATTGTCATATAATCATGTATAATCCCAATATCCTCTTTGAGGACGACGGATTATTCTCCTTTCTCCCAATATCTTGGGAATATTTGAATACTCTATTATAATACTTAAAGCACTGTGGATCTGTATCTGTTTCATTACAACATTGTATGCGATTACATAGCCGAATTCCTGTGGAAAACAACAGTGCTAAAATATTTATTTAGGAGGTATATTTCTATATCCATGTGCTTTGTTAGAATTGATATTTTCAAGTACACCTCGATATATCTATTATATAGTATTAAAAACTAGATAGCAAGAAAAATTTCTGTATGTTAGATGAGAAAAACTGTATCTTAAGCAATAGATATTGTAAAAGATTTATATCCGGTTATAATGAAGACAGATGAAAAATCAGGAGAAAAATATGTTGAAAATAGCAGTTTGTGATGATGAGAGAAGTGTAGTAGAGAAAATTCAAAATGATATTTCTTCCTACAGAGAAGAATGTCAAATCGATAGATTTTATTCGGGAGAAGAATTACTTCTTAGTAAGGGGAAATATGATATTATTTTTCTTGATATTGATATGCACGGCATGAATGGGATTGAGACGGCAAAGCAGATCAGGGAAAAGGACAAAAATGTAAAAATCATTTATGTTACAAGTTATACGGATTATGTAAATTATGCGTTCTCAGTACATGCATTTGCATATCTTTTAAAACCGATTCAAAGAGTGGATATATATAAACAATTAGAGGAAGCAGAGGCTTATTATAAGGATGTTCAAGAATCAAAGACGTTACGATTTGCAACAAAAGAAGGAAGTATCGATCAGAATATTAATGAAATTTATTACATGGAATATACAGAGCGGCACGTTGTAATGAAGGCAGGGGATCAAGAGTACATTTTATTGGGTGGAATATCTGAGATGGCAAAGAAAATGCAGGAATATGGTTTTGCAGTACCGCACAAAAGTTTCTGTGTGAACCTGTATCAAGTGAAAAATGTGAAAGGGTATGATGTATTCATGATGAATGGAGATGTGGTTCCGTTGTCGCAGAAAAAGTCGGTAGAATTTCGGAGAAAACTTCATGAATTTTTAATATCGGTGGTGTAAGAGGTGAATATGGTGTGGACTAATTTACTGCTTGGCATATTAGAAGTGTTTATTATGGCAGGAAGTATGTATTACTTTATGAGCCGTATACGGCATGAAATTGAGCGGAAAAAGTGGGAATATCTGCTTGTGTTTTTTCTGTATGGATGTCTGACGTTTGCAATCATATTAGTGGAACAGAATTTGAATATCAATATGTTGACAATTACTTTTACGCTTGTATATGGGATGATAGTTGGTTGTCTTATGTTTAGTAAAAGAAAAACATATTTGTGTTACTGTGGTATTTATATGATATGTGTATATTGTTGTCAGGAAATCATTTGCATTGGAGTGCTGCAATGGTATATGCAAAGCCATTTAGTCATTGGATATGAATATGGAAATCTTTGTATTGTTATAAAATGTATTTCAGTGCTGATATTGACAAAATTGTTTACATTTCTTGTAAATAGAAGCGAATACAAGAATACTTCAAGGACAAAATATTGGGGAATATTCCTTTTGCCGGCGTTCAGTTTGTTATTTCTATATACTATGATCAATATGGGAAGTGTTTACATACAGTTTTACGGAGCCGGATTGTTTACGGTAAATGTCGCGGCTCTGCTATTTTTAAACATTTACATTATTTATCTCTTTTACAATGTAGGAAAGGCTGGACGGTTACAGAATGATCTTGAGCTTTTGCGGCAGAAAAGCGAAATGCAATTCCGGTATTATGAAGAATTAGAAGAAAAGTATCAAAGTTCCAGAAAATTGATCCACGATATGAGAAATCATCTTCTAGCGATTGAGGAGTTGTATGGAAATGAAGAAAAAGAGGCGAAGTCTTATGTGGATGACCTTCACCAAATGTTAAATAAAATGGGGCAGACGTATTATACGGATAATAGAATGCTCAATATTATTTTGAATGATAAGGTGAAAAAAGCGGTGCAGGAAGAGATCGAGGTAGATATAAAAATTGGAAATATCAGTTTGGATAATATAAAAAATATCGATGTTACGACTATTTTTGCAAACCTATTGGATAACGCCATCGAAGCGGCGGTACAGGCCGATGGGAAAAAGTTTATCGAGATGAGGGCAGAAAGGTTTCATGATTTTCATATTATTAAATTAACAAATACAAAAGGGCAATTCTGTAAGAAAGAAGGACATATGGGCATTGGACTTGAAAACGTAAAGAATGCATTGGAAAGATATGAAGGAACAATGGAAATAAAAGAGGAGAAAGAAATTTTCCGTATAGTAATTACAATTCCACAAGTGTAAAGGAGGAGAAGAGGCTTATGAGAAAGAGAATCAGCATTTTATTTATTTGTGCATTGACAACTTGCATGATGGGGTGTGCAAATACAAAACTAGCGGAAGAATTTAATAAAGAAGAAGTGGTGAAAGAAGCAGAGGCAATCATTGATATGGTAAATGAAGGAGAAACAGAAGAGGTATGGGATGAAAAATTTAGTGCGAAAATGCAGTCTGCTTTATCAAAAGAAGACTGGCTTGCTGCCGTAGACCCAATCATGAAAGATGCAGGAGCGTTCAAAAGTTATGAGAAAGAAGCTGTAACTGGAACGGAAGATCCGGATACAGGAGAAAAATTTGCAACAGCAGTTATTGTGGCAGATTATGAGAGCGGAAAGAATCAGTATACGATCACATTTAACAAATCAATGCAACTAACCGGATTTTTTGTGAAATAGTGAGGTGTTCTTTATGAAGGGAAAAGAAGAGAGGATTTTGCATTTTGGGAAAATACTGACGAGAATTACTAACATGATCGGAATGTTATCGATCATACTCCCGATTATATTTTGGAAGTGGATACCGGAGCAGATTTCTATGCATTTCGGAGCAGATGGAGTGACAGACAGAATGGGAGATAAATCTGAATTGATCTTGTTATTTTTCGTCATCTTGTTTCTGATGGGGATGATGGGGATTGTTACGTATTATGTGAAAACAAATGCAATGTCACAGTATGCAAAAGCAGCAGAGAGAACAAGTCTTACAACCATCTATCCGATGCTTGTGATCATGAACTTTTTCTTGGTATGCATATTTGCCTATATCATGTTCTGTACAGTTACAGTTCGAAATCTGGGAGTGCTCTTTTTGCCTATATCTTTACTAGGAACATTTGCTCCGCTTGTCTATTACATAGGAAAAGATGCAAAAGCCAGAAAAAAACTTGAAAAAGACCGAGGTGCCTATAGAGAATACGAGAAAATAACGGAAGGTGAAATTTATCGTGCACATGTAGACTGGTGGCTAGGACTTCTTCTTGGAGGCACGCTTGTAAGTGAAGTAGGAATCTGGATTCAGAATATGCTGGAAAAAGGGAAAATGGACTGGTTTATGTTTGGTGTGACTATAGTTTGTATGGTGATTGTTCTGCCGATGTTTTTTATCCAATATACCCTATATCCGGAATATATTCTTGTTTCCATCCCTATTTATGGGAAAACGAGGATACCTTATAAAGGTATTGTAAATATGAAAGAAACACATAATCCGTTATCTTCGGCGGCACCGTCTCTCGATCGGATCCAAATTGATTATGTGGTTCGCGGCAGGCATGATATGATACTGATTTCCCCGACAAGGAAAAAACAGTTTATCAAAAAAGTAGAAGAAAAGATAAGAATTTGGAAATGATTTTGCGAATTTATGAATATGAGATGCTCTGTTTAGAGAAGAAAACTATGAAGGGAGAAAATCCGGCATAAAATTTTGGTGAAAATTTTATGCCGGATTATATTGACGGGCAATCCTTGGAATGTTACTATAAGTAGTGCTATGGTAAAGAATAAAATACTAAATATAGGTGTTTGCCTATAAGAGATTCTAGATGTTGATTAGTTAGGATATGTAACGGAAAGGAAAGCATTTATGATTAAAGTAGTAAAAAAAGATGGAACAAAAGAAGACTTTAATGTGCAGAAAGTTGTGATTGCAGTTAACAAATCGGCATATCGTGCATTGATTAAATTTACGGATGAAGAACTGGAATACATTTGTCAATTTGTAGAAAATGCAGTCCAAAATATGGGGGTTCAGGAAATTAAGATTGCACAGATGCACAATGTAGTGGAAGGTGCGCTTGAGAAAGTGAACCCAATGGTTGCCAAAAGTTACAGAGATTATCGTAACTATAAACAGGATTTTGTACAGATGCTTGACGAAGTATACAAAAAAAGCCAGTCTATTATGTATATTGGTGACAAAGAGAATAGCAATACAGATAGTGCGCTTGTTTCTACAAAGCGAAGTTTGATTTTTAATGAATTAAATAAAGAGTTGTACAAGAAGTTTTTCCTTACAGTAGAGGAAATACAGGCGATCAGGGAAGGATATATTTACATTCACGATATGTCAGCAAGAAGAGATACGATGAATTGTTGTCTTTTTGATGTGAAGAATGTATTAAGCGGCGGTTTTGAGATGGGAAATCTTTGGTATAACGAACCAAAGACATTAGATGTAGCTTTTGATGTGATCGGAGATATTGTACTGAGCGCGGCAAGCCAGCAATATGGAGGTTTTACAGTACCAAGTGTGGATGATATTTTGGAACCTTATGCGGAAAAATCACACAAAAAAATCCTGGAAAAATATAAAAGTATCGGCCTGTCTGAAGAGAAAGCAGAGGAGATCGCTTGGAAAGACCTGGAAAAAGAAATGGAACAGGGATTCCAGGGATGGGAATACAAATTTAACTCGGTGTCATCAAGCAGGGGAGATTATCCTTTCATTACGGTGACATCCGGTACAAATACAAGCAAGTATGGTAAACTTGCTACAATCAAAATGTTAGAAGTACGTAAAAACGGACAGGGAAAAGAAGGACATAAAAAGCCGGTACTATTCCCGAAAATTGTATTTTTATACGATGAGAATCTGCATGGACCAGGGAAGCCGTTGGAGGATGTGTTTGAAGCCGGAATCGATTGTTCCAGAAAAACAATGTATCCAGACTGGTTAAGTCTGACCGGCAAAGGCTATGTGGCAAGCATGTATAAACAATACGGTGCGATCATAAGCCCGATGGGATGTCGAGCATTTCTCTCTCCTTGGTATGAGAAAGGTGGAATGAATCCGGCTGATGAAAATGACAAGCCGGTATTTGTAGGACGGTTTAATATTGGCGCAGTTAGTCTTCATTTGCCGATGATCTATGCGAAAGCAAAACAGGAAAATCGGGATTTCTTTGAGGTGTTGGATTACTATTTGGAATTGATCCGCCAGCTTCATATCAGAACTTACGAATATTTGGGAGAGATGAAAGCTTCCACAAATCCGTTGGCATATTGTGAAGGAGGTTTTTATGGAGGAAACCTTGGTATTTATGATAAAATTAAGCCGCTTTTGAAATCAGCGACAGCATCTTTTGGCATTACTGCGTTGAATGAACTACAGCAGCTTCATAATAAGAAATCTTTAGTTGAAGACGGAGAATTTGCACTTAAGACATTGGAATATATCAATAAGAGAGTAAATGAATTTAAAAAAGAAGACGGATACCTGTATGCAATTTACGGAACTCCGGCAGAAAACCTATGTGGTGTTCAGGTACAGCAGTTCCGTAAAAAATATGGTATTGTAGAAAATGTTTCTGACAGGGAATATGTAAGTAATAGTTTTCATTGTCATGTAACAGAAGATATCACTCCTATTGAGAAGCAGGATTTAGAATCCCGCTTTTGGGATTTGTGCAACGGCGGTAAGATTCAGTATGTGAAATATCCGATCAATTATAATGTGGAGGCGATTAAATCACTCGTACGCCGTGCGATGGACATGGGATTTTATGAAGGTGTCAATTTGTCATTGGCATATTGCGACGATTGTGGACATGAAGAACTTTCTATGGATGTATGCCCGAAATGCGGAAGCAAGAATTTGACAAAAATTGATCGTATGAATGGATATTTGTCTTATTCACGTGTGAAAGGTGATACACGATTGAATGATGCGAAAATGGCTGAAATCGCAGAAAGGAAGAGTATGTAATATGCGATATCATAATATTACAAAAGATGATATGCTAAATGGTGATGGGCTGCGTGTTGTATTGTGGGTGGCAGGATGCAACCATTGCTGTAAAGGATGTCATAATCCCGTTACATGGGACCCGAATGGGGGATTGGAATTTGATGATGCCTCCAAAAAAGAAATTTTTGATGAACTTGAAAAAAGCTATATCAGCGGGATAACATTTAGCGGCGGGGATCCATTGCATATGAGTAATGCATATGAAGTGACAGAGTTAGCAAAGGAAATCAAAGAAAAATTTCCAAAGAAAACTGTATGGCTTTATACAGGAGCTTTGTGGGAAGAAACGAAGAGAATGGAACTGATAAATTATGTAGATGTTCTTGTGGATGGAGAATTCGAGTGTGATAAAAAAGATGCCAATCTGCATTGGAAAGGAAGCTCTAACCAAAGAGTAATAGATGTAAAGGAGACGTTGAAAACAGGGAACATTGTGTTACATGCATAGAATGATTTTGTGGTTTTCAAAGAAATAGAAATAAATGAAAAGAATAGCGAAATTTCATAAAGTAAGTTTTGAACAATTTAAAGAAGGATGGAATGATACATTCAAAGAAACAACAGAGGAGCAGATTCAGAAAATTTACGAAGGAATCCGGCTCCCGAAAAGGGCTACAGCTGGTTCGGCCGGATATGATTTTTATGCGCCAACAGAATTTGTGATTCTGCCGGGAGAAACAGTGAAGATTCCGACGGGAATCCGAGTGGAAATGGAAGAAAACTGGGTGTTGAAGTGTTATCCGAGAAGTGGTCTTGGATTTAAGTACAGATTACAGTTGAACAATACTGTAGGAATCATTGACAGTGACTATTTCTATTCTGATAATGAGGGACATATTTTTGCAAAGATTACAAATGATACAAAGGAAGGGAAGACTGTAGAATTGGCGGCAGGAACCGGATTTATGCAAGGCATTTTTGTGGAATATGGAATTACGGTAGATGATGATGTGACAAGTGTGCGAAACGGAGGCTTTGGAAGTACGACAAAAGCATAAAGAAAAGAATGAAAGGATGGCTAAGGTCATCCTTTTGTATAGTTTTTCTAAAAATGGCAATTCTAATGAGAGAATGATTTGTGGAGGAAAACTATGGTAGAAAAGATGACAACAAGAAAAGTTATGAGTTCTTTGGAGCAAAATATAACATATATGAATACGATACTGCCTGTGGATGAAAGCTTTGATATTATTAGGCGGGATATTGAAATAGGAGGGAAGAAAAGTTCTTTCTACTTTATTGATGGATTTACAAAAGACGATACGATGCAGAAACTTATGACATCTATGATGGGAATTAATAAATATGATATGCCGGAAGATGCCACCACATTTTCACAAAAATTTATACCATATGTGGAAGTGGATATTCTCGGAGATTTTGACCAGGTACTCAGAAATGTGTTGTCCGGGGTATCCTGTTTTTTTATAGAAGATTATGCGGCTTGTATTGCAGTAGATTGCCGCACATATCCGGCGAGAAGTGTAGAAGAACCGGATAAAGATAAATCTCTTCGCGGTTCCAGGGACGGTTTTGTGGAAACTGTCGTATTCAATACGGCTTTGATGAGAAGAAGAATCCGTGATCCGCATCTTGTGATGCAAATGATGGATATCGGAACAAGCTCCCGTTCGGATGTTGTCATTGCGTATATGTCGGATAGGGTAGATAAAGAACTTTTGCGGACAGTGACGGATCGGTTGAATTCTATCGATGTAGGGGATCTTCGAATGAATCAGCAGAGCCTTGCAGAAGAATTGTTTAAAAGGAAATGGTTCAATCCTTTCCCGAAATTCAAATTCACAGAAAGACCGGATACGGCAGCAGCTTGTCTTTTAGAGGGGAAAGTTGTGATCCTTGTAGACAATTCTCCGTCTGCAATGATACTGCCCACCTCGATTTTTGATATGATTGAAGAAGCGAACGACTATTACTTTCCGACAGTTACTAATATATATCTGAAATTTTCCAGAGCGTTGATTACGATAGCGACGGTATTTGCTACACCGCTGTTTTTACTCTTTATGTTGAATCCGCAATGGCTCCCGAAGGCCTTTGAATTTGTGTTGATTCGTGATGTGCAAAATATTCCGCTTATATACCAACTGCTGATTTTAGAGCTTTCTATAGACGGACTCCGCCTTGCGGCTATGAATACACCTAGCATGCTGAGTACGCCTCTTAGTGTGATTGCGGGTATCGTGATGGGAGAATTTGCAGTGAAGTCCGGCTGGTTTAACTCAGAAGTAATGCTTTATATGGCATTTGTGGCTGTTGCAAACTATACGCAGCCAAACTTTGAACTTGGATATGCCTTAAAATTTATGCGTCTTATTTTACTCATATTGACAGCAGCA
>OFMJ01001382.1_pt1 | contig 18277 bp, 15 predicted proteins | sample 1541801 | NCBI WGS metagenome assembly OFMJ01 (sample SAMN04209234, study PRJEB22552) | human gut metagenome | biome: gut; material: feces | host: Homo sapiens | place: USA: Oklahoma
GCGCCGGCGCGCGCCGCCGCGCCACACCAAAAACCGCGTGCAAAAACCACCCGCAAATCGAATACGCACCGACAGCATCCGCTCGCATGCGGTATGGGCCCCGCCATGCCGCTCCCAAGAAAGGACCCAACCATGGACCAGAACCCCCGCACCCGCACCGTCGCCGCCTCCGGCCGCGGCGCGCTGGACATCTCCGCCATCGTCCTGCTATCCGTCCTGCTGGCAGCCGGCTTCATCCTCAACTTCACCCTGGGCAACGCGCTCGCCATAACCGGCATCAAACCGCAGTTCATCATCGCCGCCTACTCGCTCGCCATCCTGCTCACCCGCGCCAACCTCGCCCAGTCGGTGCTCTACGGCCTCATCTCCGCCGCGGTGATCCAGCTCAGCACGTCGGTCCCCGGCCTCAACTTTGTAACCGAGGTCGCGGGCGCCCTGGTCATGGCGCTGCTTTGCCACCTCGAGGTCGCACCCGCCGGCAGAAGCATCACCCCGTTCATCGCCGGCTTCGCCGCCACGCTGGTTTCCGGCGCGCTCTTCGCGGGGCTGGGCACCGTCCTTATGGGGGCCGCTCTTGTTACCGTCACCGCAAAAAACCCCCGTTGTGCTGGGCACGGCCGTATTCAATGCTATCGTGGTGCAAGCGCTGTACACCCCGTTGAAGGCCGTCCTCAAGCGCAGTTAAGCTCGTTCGTCATCACCAGGAAGACCTCATGCAACCAATCATCCAATTAGAAAACGTCAGCTTCTCCTACAGCCAGGAGGCCTCCCGGGCGCTTACCGACGTTTCGCTTTGCATCGAGCAGGGCGAGTTCGTCGGCATCATAGGCCCCTCGGGCGCCGGCAAGTCCACGCTGGCCGCCGTGCTCTCCGGCGCCATCCCCCACCATTACAGGGGCGCGTTCTACGGCGCCGCCCGCGTGGAGGGGCGCGACACCTGCGAGATCAGCCTCACGGACATCGCCCGCGTGGTGGGCGCCGTGGCGCAGGACATCGACGCGCAGATGGTCGCCTCCGTGGTAGAGGACGAAATGCTCTTTGGCCTGGAGAACTTCGGCGTGCCCCATGACCAGATAGAGGGCCGCATCCAGCGCGCGCTCGCCACCGTGGGCATAGAGCAGCTGCGCAACCACGAGATCGCCACGCTCTCCGGCGGACAGAAGCAAAAGGTCGCCATCGCGGCGATCTTGGCCCTGGAGCCCCGCGTGCTTGTTTTGGACGAGCCCACCGCGGCGCTGGACCCGGTGAGCTCGCGCATGGTGTTCGAGACGCTGCGCGAGGTCAACCGCGTGGCGGGCGTCACCGTGGTGGTCATCGAGCAGATGGTCGCCCTGCTCTCCGAGTTCTGCGAGCGCGTCATCGTGATGAACAAGGGCTCCGTCGCCCTGGACGGCACCCCGCGCGAGGTGTTCGCCCACGCGGAGGACCTGCGCGCCATAGGCGTCGACAGCCCGCGCGTCACCCGCGTCTACAACAGCATGCGCGCCCAAAACCTGCTCGCCGCAGACCAGGCCCCCTGCCTCAACGTTCCGGAAGCGGCCAAAATGATCGCCCGCGCGCTTGACGGCCACGCCGCCCCCAACCAAAGCCGCGCCGGCGAGCTGCAGCCCTCGCCCCACGCTCCGGCGCGACCGCACGCCCAGGGAACCCAACCGGTGCTGCGCATCGAGAGCGCGAGCTTCTCCTACCCCGCCGCCGACGCCGCCGTGCGCGACCTTGCCATGGAGGTCTACCCCGGCGAGCTGGTGGGCGTGGTGGGCCAAAACGGCGCCGGTAAAACCACCCTCACCAAGCTTATCAACGGCCTGCTCACCCCGTCATCGGGCTCGGTCGCGGTCGCCGGCATGGACACGCGCGAGACTCCCGTCTCCGCACTTGCCGCAAACGTGGCCACGCTGTTCCAAAACCCGGACCGCCAGATCTGCAAGCAGACGGTTTTGGACGAGGTCGCCTTTGGCCTCGAGCTCCACGGCGTCGAGCGCGAAGACGCCCTCGAGCGCGCGCAGGCGGTCATCGACCGCTTCGGCCTGCCCGCGGACCAAGCCCCCTTCTCGCTCTCGCGCGGCCAGCGGCAGATGGTGGCCCTGGCGTCCGTCGTGGTCATCGAGCCCAAGCTGGTGCTTTTGGACGAGCCCACCAGCGGCCTTGATTACCGCGAGTGCATGACGGTCATGCAGACGGTGCGCGACATGGCCGAGCGCGGCTGCGCCGTGGTGATGGTCTGCCATGACATGGAGGTTGTCTCGGACTTCGCCGAGCGCCTGGTCGTCATGGCGAACGGACGCATCCTGGAGCGCGGGCGCACGGCGGAGGTCTTCGCCAACACCGGCCTTATGCGCGAGGCGAGCATCACCCCGCCGCAGGTAGTCGCCCTCTCCCAGGCGCTCGCGCACAACGTAACGCCCGCCTTCGCCTCCATCACCGAGGTCTCCCAGATAGTCGACACCGCAAAGGAGCTGATCGAGCGTGGTTAACGTCATCGACTACGTACCGGGCGCCACCGTGCTGCACCGCCTCAACCCCGTCGCCAAGCTGGCGCTCGCATCGGGCATCATCATCGCCACGTTTCTAGCCGCCTCCTACCCCGCGCTGGTGGGGCTGCTTGTCATCACCCTGGCGCTGGGCGCCTATGCGGGCGTCTTCAGCCGCCTGGCGTCGCTGCTCAAGGTGCTGCTGCCGCTTGCCGCCATCATGCTGGTGCTGCAGATGATCTTTGTGCAGGGAGGCGAGCGCCTGGTGGGCTTTGTCACCAGCGAGGGGCTCGTCACCGGCTCAAAGGCCTGCCTGCGCCTGCTGGGCGTGGCGCTGCCCCTGGTGCTGGTGCTCACCGTCACCAAGCTCACGGACCTGGCGAACGCCTGCGTGGAGATCTTGCACGTGCCGTACCGCTACGCCTTCGCGTTCACCACGGCGCTTCGCTTTGTCCCGCTCTTTGGCCAGGAGATGAACGCTATCATGGAGGCGCAGACCGCCCGCGGCGTGGAGTACGACACCAAGAGCCCCATCAAGAAGCTCCAGCTCATGCTGCCTTTGTGCATTCCGCTGCTCATCTCCTCCGTAGGCAAGACCGACGCCACCGCCCTCGCGGCGGAGCAGCGCGGCTTCTACCTGCGCACGCGCGAAAGCTCCTATAAGCGCTACCCCCTGCAGGCGCTCGATTTCGCCGCCATCGCCGTCGCGGCCGCCCTCATAGTCGCCGGCGCGCTCATGTAGCCCGCGCAGCCTCGCCCGCAGCACCCGCCACGACGTCCGCTCCGCGCCGTCGCGCCGCTCCAAGCGCACCGCGCATCCCGGCCCCGCCGCACATTCAAACTGCTTTCTGGCACAATAGAAGGCGCTCCAAACCGGGGCGCCTTTTTAGTTACGGAGATAAGCATGAGCACACCAGACGGCATCCCCGCCTTCCTTGTCCAGCAGGTCCAGGCCGCATACAGCGAGGACATCGCGAACCAGATATTCGACGGATACCAGCAAGCCGCCCAGCGGCCCACCACCCTGCGCGCCAACACCCTCAAGGCAAGCGCGGACGATGTCGCCGCCGCGCTCGACGAGACGGGCATCCCCTACGAACACGCCCCCTGGTATAAGGACGCCTTTGTGGTGGACGCGCCCAGCGAGAGCGACGTCTGGGCCATGGACATCTACCGAAAAGGAGGCATCTACCTGCAAAGCCTCTCGTCCATGCTGCCGCCGCTGGCACTCGCCCCGCGAGAGGGGGCGGATATCCTGGACATGTGCGCCGCACCCGGCGGCAAGACCTCGCAGATCGCCGCCCTCACCCATGGCGCGGCGCACATCTGCGCCTGCGAGCTCAACGTGCCGCGCGCGGAGAAGCTGCGCTACAACATGGATAAGCAGGGCGTTACCAACCTGCAGATCATGCGCGTCGACGCGCGCAAGCTGGACGAGTTCTTCAGCTTTGACCAGGTCTTGCTGGACGCCCCCTGCACCGGCACGGGCACCGTGCGCGCAGGCGATCCCAAGGCGGAGAAGCGCATCACCCAGCAACTGCTCTCGAAGGTGACCCGTTCGCAGCGCGCGCTGCTCGATCGCGGCCTCACCGTGCTCAAGCGCGGCGGCACGCTCATCTATTCCACCTGCTCGATCCTGCCCGAGGAAAACGAGCTCATGCTCGCCTCGGTCCTCAAGCGCCATCGCGACTGCGAGCTGGTCCCGCTCGACCCTCAAGCGCTCGCCGCCGCACCGGATAACCCGGAGCTCGCCCTGCCCTGCCTTCCGAACGGGCTGGAAGGCACCATCACCGTGCGCCCCACCCGCCTGTTCGAGGGCTTCTTTATCGCCGCGATCAAGAAAGCGTAGGCGACGCCGCCTTAAAGCCCGCAACCCACCGCTTGTGCCCGTCTTAGCGCGGGCACAAGCTTTTTACCGCGAGGGCCTCACGCGCACGGGAGCATGCATAACCGCATAGCATCGCTGTGAGACCCTTCCCATACCGGCAAAACCCGCCACAACCTTCTTGCTGTGCCAAATAAAGCCTTAGTGCGGGAAGGGCAGCATGTCAAAAAAGGGCTTAGTGCGGAGGTTTGGTCAAATAGTGCGTTAGTGCGGATTGGAGGGGTTCCGACAAGCCTTCCCTATTCATCGGGCAGCATCGCCCGAGCCTTCTAGCTAGGGCGATGCGAACGGTCTATTCATAAGGTACCCTTGCTATACTCTTCGTTTCCGCACTAAGGCATTATTTGTCACGCTGGGGTCCGCACTAAGCGACTATTTGTCCTAAGTCCCGCACTAACTCACTATTTGTCCTAGCCGGATTCCGCACTAAGCGACTATTTGGCACTCGGGGAGGCAGGGCGACTCCGGCAACCCGCGGCAGCGCACCATCCGGTCAAGCGAGTTCGCGCCGGCAGCAAAGGCGCCGTCAACTCCGCGACGACGGCCTACTGTTTGCGATGACGAGAAGCATTAGATCTCGAAAGTTACTTTTCCTGCTCAAGAAGGGCAATGATTCTATCAATGTCAACGGCATATCGAGGACGACCGTGCCGCTCATAGTTCTCGAGGTATCTTTGACATGATTTTACAATTTCGGCGCTGTTCTCATCCACGATGCGCTGAACGGTCTCGTAGTACGGATTTCCTTCAGTCCTAAATCTACGCTGGAAGCGCTTCTCAATAGGAAACATCTTAATGAAGTGAATGTCATGGCGGTGACGCGGCTTCGTCTGCGATCGAGGAGGCAGTGCAAAGTACTGGTCTTTCGGAACATTCGGGGAAATATTCGACCTGAAGGGAACAGCGAAGTCTCGACGTTTCCCGCGAAATCGCAACCGCACGACAACGATGCAAGGCCGACCGTGCTTGAACATAAACTCTCGGTCGTTGACCCCGTATTCCTCGATAAAGTCGTCTGAGATAGATACGATCCGCATAGACGCCCTTCCTATGAAGCGACGGGGCCCGCCGAAACGGACCCCGTCAAACAAGTGAACGATATTCTACGCTTGCGCACCCCGTCGTTCGCGGAGGCTATACGTACACGTGAACCGAATTCTTAAATGCCGCGGCTCCCGACATATTCATTGTAGCATTTATATTGAACTTGAATCGCTCTGGGAAAACGAACCCACCAAGTAGCGACTATTTGGCACTCGGGGAGACGGGGCGACTCCGACAACCCACAGCAGCGTACCATCTGGCCAAGAGAGATCGCGCCGGCAGGCAAAGGCGCCGTCAGCTACGCGACGACGGCCTACTGTTTGCGATGACGGGGAGCGTGCGCCTCGCGATTCTCCCTGCGGCGGTCTTTAATAAAGGTGAAGAGTGCGTAGAGCGCCGCGACGGCGGCGATAGCGCCGATGCAAAGGGCAACCGGACCCACAATGGTCATGACATCCATATCGGCACCGCCAATCTAATCGCACCGTTCCATCAAAGCGCAACCATCGCGCCCGTCTGCAAAGCTTAACAGATATACGCGCGCCGTGCGTTAAAACCATCAAAGCGGTATCCATCGCAAGGCACGGATTCCGCCCGCGCGAGCTCCGCCCTCCGTAATCCACCACGGCTGCCGGCCGGAACCCGCCTGCCTGTGCGCACGCCACCCCCGACCGCTCCCCGCCGCTGACGACCGCTCCCCGCCCGGCGCATCCACATCTAAGAAATAGCCGTGGACTCGAAAGCCAATTCGGTATAAGCTACAGCATCTCGGGTAATATCTCGAGCGTTATTTCGTGTTACCACAAGGCACATTTCGCCTTATCACCATGAAGGGGGACGATTATGGATTCCATGGATGCGACTAAGCAGGCGACCAGCGCCCAACAGCCGCAGGCCTCCACGGCAGCCGCAGGCGCTCCCGTGCCAGACCCCCGTCCCGATGCTCCCGTGCAGGTGCCCGCAGAGGTGCCGGAGTCCATCGAGGCCACCATCGATTTCTCAGAGGTCGAATTCGCCGAGGAGTTCGCCGAGCCCGTCACCGCCATCACCCCCGGCGGCGTGCTGCCGCTCGAGCCCGCGCCCATCGAGGGCAGGCTCCGCAAGGCGGCGCTCAGCGTTCCGGATGAGATGGACGAGTGCAGCGGCTTCACGCTCTTTGGCCGTCGTATCAAGTCCATGCTCTACACCACGGACGTAGCCGTCATCCGCAACTCCAACGCGGACGCCATCTTCGCCGTCTATCCCTTCACCGCGCAGCCCGCCATCACGCAGGCGCTGCTCACCGTGGCGGAGTGCCCGGTCTTCGTGGGCGTGGGCGGCGGCACCACCGCCGGCAAGCGCGCCGTGCAGCTGGCCGCCGTCTCGGAGATGCAGGGCGCCGCGGGCGTCATCGTCAACTCTCCCGCATCGCCCGAGATGGTCGAGCAGATCGCCAGCATGGTCGACATCCCCGTCATCGCCACGGTGGTCCGCTGCGACGACGTGGCGCACGCCAAGGTCAAGGCCGGCGCCAAGATCTTGAACGTCGCCGCCGGCAAGGACACCCCCGCCGTGCTTCGCCAGCTCCGCGAGCACTACCCCAACATGCCGCTCATCGCATCGGGCGGGCGCTCCTCGCTCTCCATCCGCGAGACGCGCGAGGCGGGCGCCAACGCGGTCATCTGGACCCCACCCTCGGCCCAGCAGCTGCAAGCAGACATGATGAAGCGCTACCGCGAGATGGGCGCCACGCCCGAGGGCCCCATCCTGGACCCCATCAAGGCGAGCGCAGAAAACCCCATGGAAAGCGCCCGCGCGGACGTCCCCATTCCGGACGAGCAGCTGGCCAAGGCCCACTCCCCTCGCCAGCGCCTGCGCAAGAGCCGTCCCGGCGGCTTCTTCTTCCCCCGCGGCAAAGGCAAGGCCGGCCTGGCGCTGCTGCCGGTGATCGCAGCGATCGCAGACAAGTTCGTGTAAGCGCGCACCGCAACCGCTGCAGCCGCGCTACGTCGCATAGACCCCAAACGCACGCGACCCCGCTCGTCTTTTTCCGGACGAGCGGGGTCGATTCTTTTGCAACGCATCTCGCGCCATAAGCTCGCGCTTCTTCTTGCGCAAACTTCTTTCTCAGTCTTTGGACGAGGAGGAACTCAAACGGCGAGTCGCCTACTCCCCGCGGACCTGCCCCATAAAGAACACCGCGGCGGTGCCCGGGCCCGTGTGCGAGCCGATCACGGCGCCGATGCTGTGAATCGAGACGCCGCCGCTCACGTTGGGGAAATGCTCCTCGATAAGACCGGCCAGCGCCTGCGCGTCTTCCAGGCAGTCGGAGTGGCAGATGCAGCACTTACCGTCATAATCCTGCCCGCCGTCGGCGCGCTCGGCCATCACGCGAACCAGCTCGGCGATAGCGCGGCGCTTGGTGCGGATCTTCTCGCGCGGAACCAACTTGCCCTGGTTGTTGATATCCATCACCGGGCAGATCTTCAGGGCGGTCGCGAGCACGGCGCTGGTAGCGCTCACGCGCCCGCCGCGCTTAAGGCAGTCAAGGTCGCTCACAAAGAACCAGTGGTTGAGCTTGTACTTGTTGGTCTCCGCCCAATCGACCAGCTCGTCAAGCGTGGCGCCCTGGTCGCGAAGGTCAGCCATGTACTCCACCAGCATGCCAAAGCCAGAGCTCGCCGCCAGGGAGTCGACCACCTTGATAGTGCGATCCGGGTAGCGCTCCGCAAGCGCGGAGGCGGCCAGGCAGGCAGAATTATAGGAACCGGAGATGCCGGAAGAAAGGGTCACGTGCAGCACGTCCAGGCCCTGGGCAAGGTAGGGTTCCCAGAATTCCTGGTACTCGCCCACTCCTATCTGCGAGGTCTTGGATTGGCCGCCCGCCTTCAAACGACCGTAGAACTCTGCGGGGGTAGTGGACTCGTAGAGATCATCCACGTACTCCTGGCCGTCCATCTCGTAATGATAGCAAACATATGGTATAGTGCGCTGCGCAAAGAAATCGCGCTCGTAATCCGCGGTTGAGCAGGTTGTAAGTACGTATGTCGACATAATCCCCCTCATCTGGAAATCAGGATAATCCAATGTGAGATTATGCCATGCTTCGCGTGTCATCCATAACAATTCATATTGTGCACTAGCACATGTAACAATAGTGTGAAATAAGTCCGCTCGCGCTCCCCCATAGCGCATGGCGGCATCCACGCACCGCCTCGACGGCCTCGCACGCCGCGCAAGGCCTTCGCCCGCGCAAAGCCCATGCCAGTGCAAGGCCCATGCCAGTGCAAGGCCCATGCCACCGCAAACCCCTCGCAAACAAAAGGGCCCCCGCGACATCGCCGCAGGAGCCCCAAGAAAGATGGCAAATAGCCGTGCTATCCGTAAAACTCGCTACTCGTCGAGCTTGTACTTCTCAAGCGCAGCCAAGACAATAGCGCCCGCCTCGGTGCAGAGCTTCTCGTCCGGAGCCTCGGTAAGCACGCGGACCAGCGGCTCGGTGCCGGACGCGCGCACAAACACGCGGCCGTTGCCCTCGAGATAGGCCTCCGCCTCGGCGATGGCCGCCTTGATGTCCTCGCCGTTCATAACGGCGTCCTTGTCAGAGACGCGCACGTTCACCAGCTGCTGCGGGTAGAGCTTCACCGGACGGGTGAGCTCGGAGAGCTTCTCGCGCTCGGCGCGCAGCACCTCCATGATGCGCAGCGAGGTGAGAATGCCGTCGCCGGTCTTGGCAAGGTCGCCAAAGATGATGTGGCCGCTCTGCTCGCCGCCCAGGTTGTAGCCGTTTTCGCGCATGCAGGCGTAGACGTACTTGTCGCCCACGTCGGTCTTCTCGTAGTTGAGCCCCGCGGCCTCCAACGCGCGGAAGAAGCCGAAGTTGCCCATAACGGTGGGGACCACGGTGGACTTGGCCAGGCGACCGTACTTGTTAAGGTAGGTGCCGCACACGTACAGGATCAGGTCGCCATCCACCAGGTGGCCGCGCTCGTCGACGGCCAGGCAGCGGTCCGCGTCGCCATCGTAGGCAAAGCCAATGTCCAGGCCGTTCTCAACAACAAAGCGCTGCAGGCCCTCGATGTGGGTGGAGCCGCAGGCGACGTTGATGTTGTAGCCGTTGGGGGCGTTGTTGATCACGTGGGTCTCCGCACCCAGGGCGTCGAAGACGGGACGGGCGACGCTAGAGGCAGAACCGTTGGCGCAGTCCAGACCGATCTTCATGCCCTGCAGCGAGAAGCCGCAGCTAGAGATAAGGCTGGCGATGTAGCGGTTGCGGCCCTGCATGTAGTCAACGGTGCAGCCGATGTTCTCGCCGGTGGCCAGCGGAACCTCGCTCTTGCCGTCGATGTAGTCCTCGATGAGCTCGAGAACGTCCTCGTCCATCTTGTAGCCCTCATGGTTCACCAGCTTGATGCCGTTGTCCGTGTAGGGGTTGTGGCTGGCGGTGATCATGACGCCGCAATCGAAATCGCCGTCGACAACCTCATAGGAGACGCCGGGTGTGGGGATGACGTGCAGCATATAGGCATCGGCACCGCTGGCGACCAGGCCGGAGACCAGCGCGGACTCGAACATGTAGCTCGAAAGGCGCGTGTCCTTACCAATGATGACGCGGGCCTTCTTGCCGCGGCGAGCGCCGTAGTACCAGCCCACAAAGCGACCGATCTTGAATGCGTGGTCAACGTTGAGGCCCTCGTTCGCACGGCCGCGGAAACCGTCGGTGCCAAAATACTTCATAGATGTAATCCTTCCGTTTGATACGGCACGCGTGAAGGCAGCCTTGGCGTCACGCAACCTTGGCGTCTCGCCGCTACCTAACTCGCGCGGTAACATAAACATGATACCAGCGCGTACCTATACTGCGGCATATATGCAAACTCTTTACACTGGTGAGGTGACACCGTGAAACGGCACCTGTCCGCAGGAAGGAAGAACGCATGACCGCAATTGACCTTACATCTTATGTTGAAGATTATGAAACCGTAGAAACAAGAGCACATAAGCACGCGCTCGACATCGCTTACATTTGGTCTAAACTTCGCACCGCGTCGAGCAGCCTCTCTTAATCACCAGTCGGCACGCTATCTCTCCCCGCCATCGATTCGCTCAGCCTCCTCGAAGACTAAACGTGAAGCTCAATCTGCAAGTAATGGCATTGCTGCGCAAAATGCAAACGGCCCCATCCCCGCAGCTTCAGCACACGGAGATGGGGCCGCTCTATTTCCTCATGTTAATCAGCTACCGCTATCCAGACGTTTGGCAGCAATATCGAATACCCCGCCCTTGTCCCTCGCTCCTATAGCGATAATCTGCACCACCTCAATGCGACTACCACGAATACGATAAATCACTCGTATACCGTCAACGCGAAATTTCAACTCCCTGCATCCCGCAAGCCGCCCCAAAAGCGGCTTACCTATCTCATCCGCCCGAAGCGCCAAGCGAGCGATGCCCTTGTCCACCATGACTCGCACGGAACCATCAAGCGCCAAATACTCCTTCTCGACGGCCTTGTCATAAAACTCGACCTCGAATCTGACGGCACTCACTCGAACAGCTCCGCGTCGGAGACGGGATCGGCAGCCTCGGCGGCCACCATGGCATCAAAGGCATCGCGTCCCACTACGTCAGCGAACAACCTGCCTGCACGATTAGGATCGGCATCACCCCTTGCGAGCCTGGCGGCAGCAGTGGCGTATAGGCGCTCTTCCCTAAGACGCTCTAGCTCAACTGCCATCGCCTCAAATTCGTCGAAACTCACAATGACCGTATCGATACCGTTGTTTCTGTCCGAGACAAACTGCGGTTCCTTGCGCGCACGGCGACGGGCCTCTCCAAAGTTCTTGCTCGCCTGCGTTGAAGTCAACACCTGCCCGCGCCCAAACACAAGCTTATCATCCACAACGGCAACCATTGCAACCGCCCTTCATTCTCTACGTTAATACGTATTGTAGACCTATTTACGTACGGATGATAATCGAACTAGACGGTTCTTTTCCTAAGACTGGCCAGCGGTCAGATCCAAGTGAAGCTATCGATTACTAGAGCCCCAAATCGGGCAACGCCTTTTTGAGTGCCGCCATCTCCTTCGGCTGAAGATAGGCAGTATTGAGGCTTTTCTTCCTATACGCCAAATACGTGTCTGCCGTTACCTCAACAAGCTCCTTCGTGAAGAACTGCTCCCAGCTAAAGAAATCGGCGCTCACGCAGCGAATACCGCTTTCTCGCAAAGGGCACGGTAAAACTCATAACCGGAGTTCGAGTCCTCCACTATCACAACTTCTGGACGCCCGCCGTCAAATGCAAGGGAACCAAAGATGCGATACACCGAAGTATGGATGCGATTGTAAGCAGGATACTTGGACGAGGACCTCGTCGTGTTCCTCAAGCCGTAGATCTCATCAACGCTGTAGGGAAGCTGAGGCAGCGCCTCACGCAAGATCACCCCTTAAGCAGTCCGCCGCAACAAGAACAAACTCGTTCATGGTGTGGATGATTTCCCCCGTATTGGCAATGCGCGCCGTGAACCTGCGGTTGCCAAAATCCATCATATGGTACAGGTTGATGGTGATATCCTGCATCTTTGCTATCTTCAAAATCCAGTAGGCGCAGTTATCTCCGCAATTTGTCGCGTAAGCACGGGACGCCTTTCTCTAAGCCTCCCTGTAGTATAAAGCAGGGTAAAGCGGGGGCGAATTGAATCTACTCCCCATAAGCGCGGTGCGCCAGGGACGCCAGAGAGGAAACGCCGCACGGGCGATCATCCGCAGCAGCCAGCGCGCACATCCTCCCGCTCGCGATAGAGTGCCTCGGTGGCCTCCTTGGCAGGACGCCACCAATCCTCATGCGCCTTGTACCACGCTATAGTATCGGCAAGGCCGGAGGAGAAATCCGTATGGGTAGGCGTCCACCCAAGGCGGCGCAGCTTAGAGCTGTCAATCGCATAGCGACGGTCATGACCCGGGCGGTCGCGCACCCAGTCAAAATCATCCCCATCGCGCCCAAACGCCCGCAGCAGCTCGCGCAAAACGGACATGTTGTCGCGCTCGCCGTCGGCACCAATAAGGTAGGTCTCGCCCACGGTACCGCACGTAAGGATCTGCCACACCGCAGAGCTGTGGTCCTCAACGTGGATCCAATCGCGAACGTTCCTGCCGTCACCGTACAGCTTGGGCCGCGCCCCGTCTATAAGGTTTGTGATCTGGCGGGGAATAAACTTCTCCACGTGCTGGTAGGGACCGTAGTTGTTCGAGCATATCGAGATGGTGGCGCGCAGACCGTACGTGCGCACCCACGCGCGCACAAACATGTCGGCAGCCGCCTTGCTAGAGCTGTAGGGACTCGAGGGCCTGTAGAGAGACTCCTCCGTAAAGCGCGCCGGACTATCCAGCGGAAGGTCGCCAAAGACCTCGTCGGTCGAGACATGGTGGTAGCGAACGTCAAGCTGCCGGCACGCCTCAATTAAGGTAAACGTGCCCTCAACGTTGGTTTTCACAAACGGCGCGGGGTCTGCAATAGACCTATCGTTATGCGTCTCCGCGGCAAAATGCACCACGGCGTCCGCCTTGGCAACCAGATCGCGCACCAGCTTAGCATCGCACACATCACCAACCACAAGCTCAGCGCGATTCCGCGGCAGGCAGGCGATGATTTGCGGATTGCCCGCATACGTAAGCGCGTCAAGAACCGTCACGTGTACACCCGGATGCTCGCGCACCACGTAGCGCACAAAGGCGGACCCAACAAACCCGCACCCTCCGGTAACAAGAATGCTGTTCAACGCAAAACCGCACGCCACGGCAAAACCTCCCAGCCGGCTGCCATCAAGTCCCTACGTTGGTCGGTTAAAGCTAACGGGCGAGCTGAAAAGAACGCCGCCAAAATCGCCAAAGTAAATCGTAGGCACAAAACGCCTTTCTATTAGCCTGGCTATAGTATAAGGCGCCAGCAAGAAGCCGCCGGCTCAGTCCACGCCCCTATAGACAAACTCATCCGGAAATACGCCATCAAAAGGGCGCTCAATTTCGCGCTCCACCCTCTCGAACACAGACTGGGCAATGCCGCGCGAGCAATCTAGCGCAATCGCGCCTTGGCTAACGTTTGTCACGCGGAAAAAGACCCTAGTCGAATGGCCGGAAAATACAGAGGAGCATCCAAACTCAAACCCTGGCGAATGAGGGAGTTGCACAGCATAACGCGCACGGCAAGCGTGCTAGAAGGTGGAGGAGCTCTTGGGATTCAACAAAAACCGATTCGCTCGGCAGCAGCTACACTTCAGTCGCCCTGCCGTCCTTGGGGTAGAACTCCAGAGTCCGCAGGTCGTAAGAAACCGGAGCCACGTTCTCCTCAGTCGCATTCGTAAGCGCGCCGACCTTGATTAACTCTTTGATTGACGAGTCACTCAGCAACATGGCTCCCTCACGTTAGTTGACACCTTTCCAGTATAGTACCTATTTAGACGAGGATTGGCTCACAGCTCCACCCTCTTGTTAAAGGCATCTCACTTTGTATCCCCTACTAAATGTTAAACACGCACTCGCTACGAGCCGCTCAATCACTCTGAAAAAGTAATTGATTTGGGTGCTGAGCAGGCACCGATATAGAAGTCGCAATGCAACCGAAGCTTGCAGCGCCTTGCATCACGTCACGCTACATCGACTCAAACTCCGCGTAACTTGTCATGCGATAATTAACGATGCCCAATTCATAACAAAAAACAATGATTTCAGATAACCTCTCGACACAATGCTCGTGTTCGCAAAATACCCACTCAGCGCTACGGAGCTGCGGCGCAAGAACATCATGATAATAGGGTTTGTCAACGCCGTTGAACGAGTTGCCCATGATGACAACTTTTTCGATACTGCTGAAGCAATGCAAAAACCGATTAAGATCACTGTAATTTCCCCGAATGTTCTTCCAGGTATCAACGCAGCGATCGAGGACAACGGCTAATCCTTGCTCAATCGACGAACCGTAAAAATCATCTGCGCGGAAACTACCCTCAAGCACGCCCTTAATAACATTCGGATTATTATCAGGCGAACCGAACTGAAGAAGCTCGCTATCGTTCAAGACGTTACCGTGAATGTGTAAAATCTTTCCAGGATGGACGTCATAAACATACTCAAGTGTTGGGGTGTAATTAAAAGTGATGTAAGCCGCATCGATTGGCAATGCCAACCGAGGCTTAACTCCAGTCACGTCAATAGACTCTACCCATTCGCGAAAACGCCTCCTAGTAAGCTTCTTAATAAACCCGAGCTGAACCTCGAGCTCAATCCAGAAATCATCCCAGCCGGGATTCTCTTCGCTTATATCAGGATAAGTCCTCTCGATATAATCTGCGCACAGCCCGTCCCAATCAATACCAAGCGATTCCTCAAGATTGCTCCATAGGGCATCCTCAAACCCGTGTTCTTCATGCTTGGAATTATAGGGCTGCTTTGCATAATCAAAATGTCCAAACTCGACGGCAATGGGTCTATCGCGCTTTTCCAACCACCTGCGATAGTGACAATATCTGGTTTCCAGACCATGATAAAGATCAAATCCATTACCAGCGATAATCAAATAATGGGCTGCATGGCGCTCAGTATTAATCGAGCTGTTAAACGTTGAAGATATCATCTTGCCCTCCATCTAAACAATCAGTTTATGAATGAGTCAACCAAAAAGGAAACCGTGAGAATGACGATAGAAAAAACAGTGCCCATCATACAGTCCTACAACCAGGAGACGTCCCTGCAAGGAGACGACCAGATCAACTCGACATGCATGGAAACGACCCTACACAGGCACATGCAGGCTGCGGTCGACAAGATTCACGCGACCGCAGCCTTCGGATTCACGGAGCAGGGCAAGAACCTCGTGGTACAGGACTCCATCGGCACCGGGAAGATCCACCTCGCCCACGCTATCGCGAAGGCCGCATGCCAGAGACGCCCGCGTGCACTACGTGAGGTGCCCCGACCTGAAGGGGCTGTGGCGCGCGTCGAGGGAGAAGGCCGACGGCGAGGCGAGGTTCATGCGCAAGTACGCCGCCTTCCAGGTCCTCGTGCTGAACGAACGGGCGCTCGACAGGCCCGACGAACCGTATCGAACCTTCCTGCTCGAGCTCATGGAGGCACACTACGGCCCCACGTCGACCGTGTTCTGCACGCAGTCCAGGCAGAAGGACCGGCATGCCAGGCTCGGCGGCGGCGTCCACGCCGACGCGATCATGGACCATATAGTCCACGACGCCGTCTGGATCAACATAGGGGAGATGAACATGAGGAGGAAGCTGGGGCCCCGCTTCGAGGCGCAGGAGGACCGGTGGTATCAAAAAGGCGCAAAGACCCATATCCTTTTCGCGCTACCATCCCTCCACACTATTGGAGTAGAACAAGCACAGCACTTTCGAAATAGATGTTTCAGCAACTTCAATCGATAATAAATGCACGAGGGTCAATATGAAGGAGCCAAACAATGCGTTTGATGGTAAAACCCCAAGCGTCAAGATATGCCATGGCAGCGACCGCTATATGGAACCATAGCCAGGCGGCCAGCCAAATTACCGAGGCAAATAAGTATTCTGGCAACACCCCATTTTTAACCATATCGCCATTCACAAGGTGAGGCACAGACAAACCAAGCGGCACGATGCGAAACGCACCGACCTGAAAGATCACCCCATCAAATAATAGATGCACCGCTCTTCGAGAAAGAAACGCCATCCATCAGCAGCCGAGTTGTTGGCGAAAATGAAGGACGTCTCCGTAGCCCGATATCCACCTCATTGGAGCTTGGACTTCAATAGTGAAAGAACATCATAATTGACCTCAGATATACGCTTATCGGAAAACATTTCATCGATAGTCATCCAACGGCACTTGCGTCCATTGCGCGCCAAAAACGAAGGCTTTTTCCAATCATCACTTATGGGATGCCAATCCACCGTATACAGCCGATAGTGATAATAGCGTAATTCCCCATCGTGCTCTGGCGTTTTCTTCTGAGAATCCCGCTCTGATACGAAAATGAGATCATCAGGCTTAATATCAAATCCAAAGCCGCTGTTCAAAGATGATGCAAGTGCGATTCTCTCGATACTGTCTGTTGACCCATCCGAGATTCGATGATTGGGCAAGAAATCACAATTCCAACCATCATCATGATAAACAAGGATTCTTTTGCTCTCGACACAATCAGCATCAACGAGAGCGACAAGGGCGCTTTGTATTTCAACTCTATTCTTTGATTTAATCTCTTCAAAAAGCGTTTCTGAATTAAACGGTTTTCTAATTGCCGATAATATTGAATACGCGCCTCGAAAAATCAACACTATGCTCAAAACGATGAGGACGCCTTTAACTATGTTATTGAAATTGACCGTGACTACAGAGTAAATATCGAATAAACCACTCACAATTAAGGCAATTGAATCCCAAAGACTACCAGTACCTATTTCGTTTTTGTGGCTGAGAAGAACGTTTTCCATATCTCCCGAATCAATGCGAAAAATCATCCCTTCGCTCCTCTCGTAAAAACCAACAGATACTCATAAACAATCGTAAATATCATATTCAATTTTAATGGATGACGCGCACAAAACTGCTTCGACACCCCATCATGATAGTTCTACCGTAACCATCGTAATCATTAGATATCACACGATAAAAAGAAGCACGCGCAATGAACTGCCCTCTTTATCACTCCCCCCTTTGTCATACAATGCCAATTGATTCCATGATTTCCAAATACTTAGTACTCCGAGAATTATTAATTGGCCAATCTAACAGCCTAAAGCCCTGCAGTCCTTCGATGCGCACCCTTCCTCTCGACGACGATACCATTGTGTGCGCTCCTCATCTTGCACGACCGCGCACTCCTGAACAAGACGGGGTCCGAGTGTAACGGCGCCCATATGCGGTGGTACAACCGCGCTTTTCAGCCTTCGCCGACACCCATATGACCACATCGAGCTCAATGCCCGACAGCTCGAGCATCTCCGTGTATGAATGATTATTTCGCGTCGCGGGCACAGGTCGTTTCGTGGTTTCCGTATCGCCTCGTCCGCGGTTTCTGCATCGATGCGAGCGGCGCTTCGGCGACAAGCGACATCAGATTGTGATATCCCCTAGCATCACTACAAACGAAATCGCCCGGACAAGATTACGACACGTTCGCACGCCACCACCATCGTAGATGCAATTATTGCAACGCAATAGCCCAGGAGATCAAATAGGAGGTCCCCGGTGTCGAACTCCCTACCGGGGACGAAGAGCTTATGTGTCTGATCGAATAGGGATGCGAAAACGCAGAGCAGAAATGCGAGCGAAACCCGTGATAGCAAGCCGTGCGGCCTTCCCCACCAGAATATGAAGGCCAAAGAGATGGGAATGCCAAGAGCTAGAAACTCGACGGTATGGGCCCATTTGCGTACGCTGGCATAAGAAAGCAGCGCCGTCCCAAGTTCAGAGAAGATACCTGAAGATGCTGAGGGCCCGGCATCGGGAGAAGCCGCGGCGCCATCACCCATTCCATTATCATGGTGAGCTGCAACCGCTTCATTCACGGCAGACGAGAGCGCTGATGTCTGAACAGGGGTCTGCTCGGTAAGAACGAATATGATGCTAAAGACTCCGATCGCCAAGGCAACAGAGATCCAAAACATAGTTTTGCGCATTAGCATACTTCAATCCCCTCCCCTAAAAGCGAAACGCGGTCGACTAGAGAGGTTCCAGTCGACCGCGCGAAACGCGACAATGCCCATCAAGGTAAAGATAAGGCCCTGGCGCTCAAGAACGAGCGTTTGGACGAGGTCGCCTAGCGACGGACCAATCCCCCGCGCCCGTCGATGGCCTCCCAGAACTCGTCGGCGAAGCGGGGGTCGGAGGCCGCCATGAGGGCGTTG